>Ga0197142_1000002_pt1 | contig 242361 bp, 195 predicted proteins | sample GBS60_MetaG_FD_148614 | JGI IMG/M metagenome (GOLD analysis project Ga0197142, IMG submission 148614) | Sediment microbial communities from Great Boiling Springs, Gerlach, Nevada, United States - GBS 60_MetaG | ecosystem: Environmental > Aquatic > Thermal springs > Hot (42-90C) > Sediment... | reverse complement strand
TGTGGTTCAGTTTTTCGTATTCCTTCCTTAGAAGAACCCGAATTCTTTCTCTGTTTCTTGAACCTTTTTGTGTCCTAGCTAGTTTTCTCTGGAGTTGCTTCAACCTTAACGTTTCGTGAACTTCAAAGTCTATCTTGATACCGTTGGATAATGTTAGCTTTGAACTGATTTCTCTGGCTTTTTCAAGCAACAATTCTTTCAGCCGCTCAGCTACTTCACCCACCAGAACTTTGCGCCGGTACTTGGACACCAGATAAGGTGATAACCAATATTGTATACTGTTGTGGCTGCTGGTTTCCATCGTTTACCGTTCATGGTACTATTATATCACAAGTGTTAGTTTTTCTGCATTATATCTAACAATCCAAACAAGAATGCCCGCCTTTCATCCCACCCTTAAAAGGGTGGGCTTTCCCGGCAGAAGATCGTAAACTGTATCCGCAAAAAGTGGTCTTTTTCTAGATCCAACTCTTTTATTTGCTTTGCCCCTAAGCACAGGAAGATTTCTAGAATTTTGAAAGTTTCTCTTGAGAGTCTCGAAGAAATGTTTACAGCCTCAAAAAGCGCGTCCATAGATTTCCGTAAGTTCGCCTAATCTTTGGGCGATTTCTTCAGAAAAATCACCTTGTTTGCACTGCCAAACCCAGTTGCCTGAGGTAGAAGCAGGTAAATTCATACGCGCTTCACTGCCTAAGCCTAAAAGGTCTTGCATCGGTGCTATAGCAGTATCGGCAACACTTGCCCAAACGGCACGGATGAAATCCCAATGAATTTCCTTTCCATCTGAATTCAAATACTTCAAACAAAATTCACGTTCCTTTCTGATTTGCTCTTCGCCGCGGGTTGAGCCTTCACCGGGTTTTGAGAAGAACCATCCAACAGTTGTATCGTTGTCGTGGGTGCCAGTGTATGCAACACAATTTTTGATGTAGTTGTGCGGTAAGTCCCTATTTTTCGCATCACTGCCGAAAGCAAATTGTAAGATTCTCATACCCGGAAACCCAAACGAATCGCGTAACTCTTCAACGTCTGGCGTAATAAACCCCAAGTCTTCAACCCAAAAAGGTAGTTTATCGAAAACCTCTTTTAATTTGGTGAAAAGTTCTTTGCCTGGTGCCTCTACCCATTTTCCATTGATAGCGGTTTTTTCACCAGCAGGGACTTCCCACGCTGCAACAAACCCGCGAAAATGGTCAATCCTTATTACATCAACCAAACGCAGAGTAGCCCGAACGCGTGAAATCCACCAACTGAAGCCGTCTTTTTGCATTTCTTCCCAGTTGTAAATCGCATTTCCCCAAAGTTGTCCGGTTGCAGAATAATAGTCAGGGGGAACTCCAGCAACAACTTTTGGAGTACCGTCAGGATTTAACTTAAACTGACGCGGATTACACCAAACATCAGCAGAGTCAAGCGAAACAAAAATAGGAATATCGCCAACGATTTTGATATTTTTCGATTCACAATATCGTTTCAAATTAAACCATTGACGAAAGAAAAGCCATTGCTCGAACTTTTGCAGCTGAATCTCGGTGTCAAGTTCTTTTGTTGCATTTTTCAAAGCCTTTGGATTACGCAGCTTTAGGGGTTCATCCCATTCGAGCCACATTTTTTGTCCTTGAGATTTCTTAATGGCACGAAAAAGAGCATAATCCTCGAGCCAGAAGCTCTCCGCGTGAGAAAATGCTTCAAACTCATCCTGCAACCCCGTTTTTTTGTTTGAGCAGAATCTCTCGAAAGCAACCGAGAGAATATGTTTCTTCCACTCATAAATTAACCTGAAATCAACGCGCCCGACCGGGAAAGCTGGCTTTTCATCAAGTTCTTTTGGATCGAGTAATCCATCATCAACCAGAAGTTCTGGTGAGATCAAATTTGTGTTACCTGCAAAAGCTGAAAAACACTGATAAGGGGAATCGCCATAACCTGTTGGTCCTAGGGGTAAAACTTGCCAGTAAGTTTGTTTTGCGTTATACAAAAAATCAACAAAATCGTATGCGACGGTTCCCAAGTCACCGATTCCATATACCGAAGGTAAAGATGTCAAATGTAGTAGAATGCCACTAGCTCTCGGAAATCTCATAACTCAAATTACTCTTGATAATCTCAAATTTCTCTATGAGATTTCAACTTGGTAGTCTCTCAAATTCATAGAGAAGTTCCGCTTCTTTTCAAACTAAAGCCTAAAGAGGCTAAAAGATCACGTAACTTAAAAATATCGAAGGCTTCAAGGCTAACCTAAGACGGATAAAGAATCAACGAAAATCGCGGGATTGGATTGATTAATACTCCAATTTTGATCTGTCATACCGATCGTTACAACAACGTAGTTCGTTAATCGCCCGGCAAACTTTTAATTCTTTCCTTATCCAAAATTCCAACTTACCTAAACACAAAGCAACAAAACTCTCTGTCCCAACGCTACTCTATTTCATCCTCGCAACCCAACTCCTCCAGCTAACGCCACCAAGCCTGCTTTATCAACGGTTCTACTGACAACTGTGATACTGTCACCCAAATCAATCTCTACCCGACAAACAACTTTGCTCCAAACACTTTCTAGTTTCTCTGACCGATATGCCTAATCCGCATTTCGTTCACACCCAAGCAATGTAGGCGCTTTAAAATGTTGGGCAATTTGTGGGTTGGGTTAGTCACAGCAGCGTGCGTACAGTTCGCTGGTAGTGTGTTGATGGATCGTTTCAAATTTTCGTCCCATTTCACTGGTTTTTCTCCTGCGTGCAAAATACAGCGTAAATCACCCGGATCCATGAAGCGCGCCTGAAGATTAGTATAATAGGGCTTTCCAATCTATTTTAGACTGAAAGTCGAGCTAGATTTCAGATCCTTTCAAAAATTTTTTTGGCAACTCTTCGATCTTGTTTTTGCGAATCTGTATTTACTAGTAGGGCTACTTTACTTCTTTTTTTATAGCATTTGTTTTATAGTATTTGAGATCGCAGGATTATGATCAAACTGTAAGCACGATATTTAGATCGCAAAGGAAGGTGTGGTCTTTGTTTTTAACACCACAGTGACTTCGTTGGTGATAAAAATTCTGCAAACAGCCTTGATGCTTTTGAAAAAGTTTGTTGTCGCAAGAAATTTTTTGTAGTTTTTTAATTAAGGCATTTACGAATCGGTCTTTTTAAGGCTTACAGGACTTTTGGAGTTATGAAACTAAAGGTTATTTTGCTTCTAATTTTCGCCTTACTTGAATTTCAAGTATTAACTCAAGAAAAAATTAATGTTGCTTCTCTTTTGCGCTCTGGTCCGATGTTAGGATATGCCGAAATGACCGAAACGGTCATTTGGCTTCAAACTCGTGCTTCTGCGAAGGTCCAAATAAAATACTGGAAGCAAGGAAATCCCGAAACTATGAAATCAACCGAAATTGTCCAGACTAGTGCGGACAAAGATTTTATTGCCCGCTTTGTTATCTCAAATCTGGATTTCGGCACTAAATACGATTACCAAGTTTACATAAACGGACAGGCCATTGATCTTGGGTTTCAACCTTATTTTCGCACACAGCCACATTGGCGTTGGCGGTCTGATCCGCCGAACTTCAAGTTTGCGTTTGGTTCCTGTGCATACATCAATGAAGAAAAATTCGACCGTCCAGGAAAGCCTTATGGTGGAGATTTTGAAATTTTCAGGAGTATTGCGGCAGAAAAACCTGAATTTATGATTTGGCTTGGCGACAACGTTTATTTTCGTGAACCCGATTGGTTGACCGAACATGCGATGCGCTACCGCTACAGTCAAAACCGTGAGCTTCCAGAACTTCAACCATTACTTGCAACAACTCAAAACTATGCAATTTGGGATGATCATGATTATGGTCCGAACGATTCAGATTCGACTTTCCGAGGTAAGCTTTGGGCATTAAAGGTTTTTCAAGATTACTGGGCAAATCCAACTTACGGTCACGATACAACGAAAGGCATTTTTGGGAGATTTGAATGGGGAGATGTTGAATTTTTTCTGCTTGATAACCGCTACCATCGCACCCCTAATCGCCATCCTAACATAGAAGAAAGAAAGATGTTAGGCGATGAACAGTTAAAATGGCTTATGGAAAGCCTTGTATCAAGCAATGCAACTTTTAAGATCATAGTTTCAGGAAGCCAGATGTTGAATCGTAACACGAAATTTGAATCTTTCAGCATGTTTCCATCAGAGCAAAAAAAGTTATTTGACTTCATCAAAGAAGCACGTATAGAAGGCGTTTTGTTCTTATCTGGCGATCGTCATCACGCTGAATTGATAAAAAGAACCGATATAACTGCTTATCCGCTTTATGATTTCACTTCCAGCCCACTAACAAGCGGTGGCCGATATTTAAAGGACGAAGAAAACAACCCAGATCGCGTCCCGGGAACCTGGGTAACAAATGGAGTGCGAAATTTTGGAGTAATCGAAGTCAGTGGGAAAAAAGGAGATCGTAAATTAACCTTGCGAACACTCGACAAAAACGGCAAGGAGCTTTGGCGTTACGAAATAAGCGAATCCGAACTAAAATATCCAAAACAATAAGATCAAACAGAGTATCTCGAACAATTAATAAGTTTCAAAAAGGTAAAACTTCACCGGGACACGTTCTCCTAAAACACGATTGAGTTTAGAAGTTTTTGGAAAGCTCTTTCATAGTTTAATTCTTCACTTTCCGGGCTTACCGTTATGACATAGAAAAGCTCTCCACCAGGACTAAATGTTGTGTAAACCTTCACCACTTCGTTTTGTCTCGTTATAGGCGATCTACCCTTAAGTAATGTTACAACGCCGCTGCGCCCCACAAAGTTTGTTCTTTCAGAATTCCTGTAACTCAAGTAGCTATTGCCTTCTGTCTGCAAAATTTCTCTTATAAAAGCTTCAGTTTCCAAATTAAGATTCCTTGATGAAATTTCTTTGATTCCAATCACTACACCATGAGTGATTCCTTCATCACCATAGGCGCCACGTGGAGCGATCCAAACCTCTCGATTACTTTCGCTTACAACTTCCCAATTCTCCGGATATCTAAATCGTGCGACTCCTTCTAGTGTATATAAAACTGTTCTCGCAGAAGGTTGAGACACTCTGCCGTATCCCGGAAAAGCGCCTCGTTGATTTTGAACTTCACCAGGCGGTATTGTTTGAAGTTTACGTTTGACATACAAAAAATCAGGCGTAACTTTTATGGGATTGCTTGACACCGACAGGTACTGTGCTTCTTTCTTGATCCGCTTGTAACGATTTTCTGGATCGGGATGACTACTGAGCCATTCTATTGTTATACCCCCCTTGTTTTCTCTTGCTATCTTGACAAACATGTTTGCTAGATCATTCGGATCGTAGCCAGCACGAGCCATGATCTGCGCACCGAGAAGGTCGGCTTGGGTTTCGTATTCACGGCTGTATCTCGAAACATACCCACCAGCTACTATCGAACCGAGCTGAGCTCCTAGATCTCCTCCAATTGCCGCACCACCTATGATCGAACCGAGAATGATGGCCAAACTCAATGGACTTTGCATCTTCGTTATCTGAGCTGTAGAATGACGAAGAGCAACATGACTGATTTCATGAGCCACAACTCCAGCTAATTCACCCTCGTTGTCTGCTACATCAATGATCCCACGGTTAACATAAATCGGACCACCAGGAAGTGCAAAAGCATTGATTTCTTTCAAATTCACTACTTTGAAAGTATATTTGAATGCTGGTTGGTTAAGCTCTGGTGGAATGGCTCTAATCAACCTATCTCCAACAGATTGAATATATCGAGTAATTTCGGCGTCTTTCAATATAGGCAGTTGTTTTTCTACTTCTTGAACTACTTCCCGACCTAATTTGACATCTTCTTCTACCTTGAATTTATTCTTTGGTGGTTTTATCGCCGTCTGGCTCAAAACCGTCGCAGGTAAAACTATCGTTACCCAGATTAAAAAAAGCGAAATGATTTTTCTACCAGCTCTCATTCTTGTTTTCTCCTTCGTAGTTGGAATTTTACAAAAAATTCGGTTTTCAAAACAACAAGTCCTTTTGCTTGATGAAAGATTATTGTGAATGTTTGCACGCAAATAATTGCGTAAAACAAAAATTTCTCTCCGCACTGCTAAAATTGAAAACCTCGGCGACCAGGTAGATGTTCGTGGAGCAGTAACGGGGAATTTATTGTTCTTTTTGAGCCTTCTAAATTCTTACATCAAACAAAAAAGCTTCCTCAAGCTGAAAAAAGGACGAAATAATTCATTACGTCTTTCAAAAAAGTTTGTTATCTATGACTGCCAGAGTGTATCCAAACATTAAGCTTACCTTAAAAATAATAGAGCAGACTCATAATGAAAAAAGCAAAATCAGAGCTCGCTACCCAAACCCTACAAAGATACTATCCGAAAATAAAAAGAACCGATTTTCAGAACAGGTCACACATTTGACATAAACTTCACTTCAAACTCGATAGTTCCGAAGAAGACTTTTATAAGAAACTTCTTGTTTTCAAGTATTTTGACGAGATATTTTGCGATGTTAGCTTTTTCTTGCTGTTATTTTCAAGCCAGTAAACATCGAATTTTCTCGATCATCGAATTTTTCCGGCTTTTTGTCGGTTTTGACTAAAAAAACATAAACAGGAAAAAGAACTACCCGAAGAAATTTCCGAAAGACTTCTGGCATTTTAGCAAAAGTGATCCACAGTCCAACCATTTGAGCTAAAGCTCTATTCCAACCACCGAGAGCTGATATTTTAATGTCCTTAAAACCAACTCTCACAAACAATCTTTCAAGAGAAAACGGCGTAAAACGATACTCATCATGAGGAATTTCATGAAGATTCCACACAAAAGGAACTGTGGCAAAAACTTTTCCATCCTGCCTCAACACACGCCAAATTTCATGTAAAATCACTTCGGTATCGGCGTAATGTTCTAGAAATTCTGTTGCTATAACACAATCAACGCTTTCGTCCTCCAAGGGAATTTGCTTACCGTCCCATCTGAGATCAGGCTCTACGAGATTCGAGTAAAGTGGATTTTCCCAATCCATACCGATGTATTTTTCAACTTTCGGATTTGCCTCTACAATTTTTCTGTAAGGCATCAGACCACAACCCACGTCTAAAACTATCCCGCAAAAATCAGCACACTCTTCTTTGATGCTCTCCAAAATAGAAGTCCGCATGGTGTAAGTTAGCATCGTCTTCGGACGCAAAGGAATTGACAAAAATTCTTCTTCAACCAGCCTTTCGAGATTTTTGTTCATTGTTGTTTAACATTAAAATTGCTCATCTTTTTACAATGTAGTAAACGTCGGAGTCTCTCCACTGATTTATTCTTTCGGGTAACTTGTATTTTGACAAATAGTCATGAATTGCTTTGGAGAATCCTTCCCAAAAGTAGTAATCATCCATTATGACCAGACCACCTTTGGCAACTTTGGGATAGAGATTTTCCATGCACTCCATTGTTGACTCATACCAATCGCAGTCAAGACGAAGTATCGCTATAGGTTCTTCAAACCTTGCTTTGGGCAAGGTATCTTTGAACCAACCTTTGATTATTTTGACCTTTGGAACTTTTGAGAGAGCCATCGCTTTTTGAGCAAATTCAATTTCGGCTCGACAATTGTCGAAATAGTTTGGTGCATCCTTCCTTTTCTGCCATTCAATTGCATCTATTCCATCAATTTCCTGTGCCTGTGGTAATCCTTCAAAGCTATCAAAAAGATAGTAAGTTCTCTCAGGACCTAAAACCTCAGCCATCGCCGCTGACATACCTCCGCGCCAAACACCACACTCTACAACACAACCTTTAACGTCTCTGAACCTCTCGCAAAGCTCAAGATTAAGAGCAAAATTTTCATTAAGTAGCATCGTAAAATCTCGATATTTACGATAGAGTTTCTCATACCGAAAACTCCTTATCAAGAGTTGCTTATCATGCTGAAAGCTCTTTATCATTTGCTTGATTATTTGCATAAAACCTAAGCTCTTCTGACCGATTCTTCAAGTATCTTTCCTTTCACTAAAAGGGAACAAACTGCAGTTTTTACTGATACAAAAAACTACCGACAACTTAATTTACTCTTCTAACCTCAAAAACCCCCGGGATTTTTTCGATAGCGCTTATAACTTTGTCAAGATGATCTTTGTCGAAAACTTCTATCGTTACTTCTATCAGACCTTTGTTATCCTTGGAAACTCTGGCTCTGGCGTCAATGATACTGGTTTTAACATCGGCTATTGCTCCAGTTATCTTAGCTAATATCCCCGTTCTATTCTCTGTCTCGACCATTATCTTCACGCTTTGAGCAGGTATTTTGGCATCTTTTGCCCATTCTACCTCGATTATTCTCTCCTTGTTTGCCATCAAGCTCATCAAGTTTCTACATTTTTTGCTGTGAACAATTATTCCCCTACCATTTGAAACATAACCAATGATTTCTTCTCTGAAAATAGGATTGCAACACTTAGCACGTGAAACTAGAAGATTATCAACTCCTTTGACGAGAATAGCATCTTCAACAATGCCTATAAATCTTTTGAAAGCCTTGATTCCCGATTGGATTGTAGATTCTTTCTTCTTTTCAGGATCGCGCTTAGTGAATTCTTCAGGCCCTAGATATTTTGCCATGACGCTACGGGGTAGAATTTTCCCATAGCCGATATGAGCCAAAAGGTCCTCAACTCTGCCTAATCCGTATTCACCAGTGATTCTTTTGAGATTTTCTTCATCACTGAAAACCTTTTTCGGTGAAAGATCGAATTTTTCGATTTCACTGGAAAGCATCTTTTTACCCATTTCTATTGCTTCAGCACGTTGTTGAGCGGCTACCCAATGTCTAATTCGATTTCTTGCTTTTGCCGTTTTTACATAACTTAACCAATCAGAGCTAGGATGAGCCATAGGTGAAGTGAGAATTTCAACCACATCACCGTTTTGGATTTCGGTTCTTATCGGAACCATTCTCCCGTTGATTTTGGCTCCTATACATGTATCACCGATCTCGGAATGAATAGCATACGCAAAGTCTATTGCTGTCGCACCGCGAGGAAGACTGATGACTTTTCCCTTTGGCGTAAAGGCATAAACATCTTTGGGATAAAGGTCTAGTTTGAGTGACTCCAGAAATTCATTAGGATCTTTAAGACTTTTAGCTTCTTCGACTATCGGGAGCAAGAGCCTTGAAACCGTCGCCTTAAGTTTTTCCACTCCGTCATCTTCATCCTGCTTGCCTAATTTGTTTTCCTTATACTTCCAATGAGCAGCAACACCCTCTTCTGCTATATAGTGCATTTCTTGTGTGCGAATTTGAATTTCAAAAGCCTGTCCACCTTCGCCTATAACAGATGTATGAAGCGACTGATAAAGGTTTTCTCGTGGTGAACCGATCCAGTCTTTGAACCTTTCTGGCACTGGAGTCCAAATGCTGTGAACAACGCCTAACGCTGAATAACAAAGATTCTTATCATTGGGCGTAATTATTCTTGCAGCAATTAGATCATAAACTTCGTTTATGGTGATTTTTCTTTTTTTGAGTTTCTTCCAAAGCGAATACAAGCGTTTGACACGACCTTGAACCTCAATGTACGGAACTTGATTTTTTTCTAGATTCTCTTTGATAACGGCCGTGATTCTCTCTAGCCTTTTTTCCAATTCAGGACGTTTTGTTTCAACTTCTGCAGCTAGTTTTTCGTATTCTTCTGGATGAAGATTTTTGAAAGCCAAATCTTCAAGTTCACTACGAATTTTTCCCATCCCAAGGCGATGAGCTATAGGTGCATAAATGTCCAAAGTTTCCTCTGAAATTCGCTTTCTCTTTTCCGGTTTGAGGTATTCTATCGTTCGCATGTTATGAAGTCTATCGGCAAGTTTGATTAACACAACTCTTGCGTCAGTCACCATTGCGAGAACCATTTTTCGAAGATTTTCGGCTTGTTGCTCTTCTTTTGGAAGATTGCTAATATGGGCAATCTTCGTAAGTCCATCGACAAGGTTTGCTATCTCATCACCAAAGGTCTGACGAAGAGTTTCTAAATCCACGAGTGTATCTTCAACAACATCATGAAGAAGCCCGGTTACAACTGAGATTTCGTCTAGCCTCATATCGGCTACTATGTCAGCAACTGCAAGCGGATGAATTAAGTAAGGTTCCCCTGAAGCTCTCTTCTGACCTCGGTGGTGAAGTGCTGAAAAAAGATATGCCTTTCGAATCAAATCCACATTTGCGTTTGGGTGATTCTCCAACACTTTATTGATTATGTCTTCAATGCGAATCATAAAAAAGTGGTGTCCGAGTAATTATTCTAATCGAACACCACCAAGAATTAGAAGAAATTTTTGTTCAGAAAAACTTCTCTTGAGCTTAGTTTTTCGGTAATTACTGTTGAACTTCCTGTTTTGCTTTTTCTTCTTCCTTTTGTTTACGCTTAGCCTCAGCTAGGCGAGTAAATTCGGCTCTAGCACTTTCTGCTTCTCTTTCGAGACGTTCCTTATCTTCTTTACGCCCTTCCATTTCGGCTAATATTTTTTCTTGAATCAGAAGAGAAGTTTTGTAAGACCATATGGAATCGGTATTTTTATCTAAAGCAAGTGCTTTACCTATCAGCTCCTTGCCTTTAGCAATACAAGCTTTCAATTTTTGATAGGTTTTTTCGTCTTGTGGCTTCACATATTCATAAACTTGTTTACCTTCAACTTTGACCGTCTTTCTAACGGAAGGATCAGAGGTTATTTCATTAGCACAAGTATTTTCTTTTGATGCTAGAAGAGCATAAGCCATGGCTCTAATGGAGTCAGGAAAGCTTTTATCTTCAGCTATTTGATTTTGCCAAGCATTCCATTCATCATTCTTTTGTAAGGTTTCAAGTAAGTTCCCCACAGCTGCTATAGAACTGGCGAGAAGGTCTTGAACTCTTTTATAGTTGCTTACGGTTTTCTCGTCATTTTTGTTTTGTTCTAATTGTGCCCTTAATCTGTTGACCTCCTCTTTTAGTTGCGGAATTACTTTTTTGTATTCAGCAATTGCTTCTTCAGCTTGTTGCTGAATGCGTGTGGAGACATATTTGGCATGTAATGTGCGTGCCAAAAACAATGTTCCTAGGGGTTGGTCTGGACTGAGACGAACAGCCTCACGAAAATGTGCTTCTGCTTCATCATAATTTTTTTCTTGGTATGATTTTGTCCCGTCAACTAAATGCTGTTGCGTCTTTATCTTACTCCACAACGAGCAACCTGTAACGCAAAAGCTCAAAATTGCGACTAAAGCTAAAAAACTCATCCGAACGTAACTCATTTCTCTTCAATCTCCAAGGTAAAAAATAATGAACAACTAGTTTTCTAAGTCGTCTATTTGCAATCCTACAGGCTGAGCACCTGCTAATTTTACTGCATCTATGACTTTTGCAACATCACCATACCGAATTGAACGAGGTGCCTTGATGAAAACAGTTTTCTCAACTTCATTAGTTCCCTCACGAAAGATGCCATTACGCTCTCTGAATTCAAACACTTCTCTGAGCTTTTGAGTCAAAGGTGCAGAATCTGCAACGCTTCCCATGCTTTCTTTGTTAAGTCTCAGCTTCAAATCTTTCGAGATAAAAACTATCAAAGCGTTTGGATTCGGTTTGAGAAGGACGTTTTTTTGCTCAGGTTTCGGTTCTGCCGGAACTTTTGCCTCAAAACGCGTCGGCTTCGATGGAGAAATGATCATGAAGATAATCAAAAGAACCAGCAAAACGTCAATCAAAGGCGTTACATTAATGTTAGGTTGTGCTTCTTCGTGTTTTACTTCGACTTCTCCAAAATCACCAAACAGAGCCATAATTTGTTTACCTCCTACTCAACTCTTTTCTTTTTATCGGCTACCAGCCCGATTTTGTCAATATTCTGAGCACGAATTATGTTGATTGCTTCGACAACCGTGCCGTAATCAACATTAACATCACTTTTAATGTATACAATTCTCTTTTCTGTTTCACCTTTAAGTCTGCGGTCAATTACTTCTCCCATGACTTCTTTAATTTTCTCACCTAAAACGGCGCGAGAATACCTGTCTTTACCAATATAAAATTCATAATTGTTCGGAATTGCGACCACAACAGCTTTCTCGTTGTTTATGTATTGATCTTCTTCTGGTGCTTCTAGGTCACGAGGGATGTTGACTGTTATACCTTGCTGAAGTAAAGGTGTTACTATCATAAAGATGATCAGCAAAACCAACATCACATCAACCATCGGAGTTACGTTTATCTCGGAATTATATTCATCCGTTCCACCGATTTTCATTCCCATAGGCTTTTGTTCCTCCTATAAATTTTAAGCCAGAAAACCAGAAAAATAAGGCTTTTCCTGGCTTAAGACTTGGACTTCAACTGCTTAGCACGTTGCTTGATGAAATAATCAATAAGTTCCGAAGCAGAATTTTCCATTTCAACGCTGAAATTAGCGACCTTGTTAGTGTAGTAGTTAAACAACCAAACAGCCGGAACAGCAACGCCAATCCCGAAAGCCGTAGCTACCAAAGCTTCCGCAATTGCGCCGCCAACTACTGCGATACCGGCATTTTCAGTCTTTGCCAAAGCTACGAAGGCTGCTATGATTCCAACAACGGTTCCAAAGAGACCTACGAATGGTGCAGTTGAACCAACGGTAGCCAGCCCAGAAAGTCCTCTTTTCAATTCTGCTTGTTTAACTGCTATGGCTCTTTGTAGAGCACGCTTTGAAGCTTCCAGCTCATCACTGGTGATTTCATAACCTTGATGGGCTTGAAATTCTTTCAACCCTGAAGAAACAACCATCGCCAAGTGCGAATTCTTGTGCTTATCGCTGATGCTAATGGCTTCTTCGATGTTATTATTCTTCAAAGCTTGAGCAACTTTTTGAGCGAATATCCTTGACTGTTGCTTTGCTGTGTTATATGTCATCCAGCGCTCAATTCCGATGGCGATTACGTAAACCGACATCAAAAGTAAAACAAATACAACTATCCACCCCGGAATAGTTAAACTCTTTGCGATTTCGTATAGCCCAAATTCAACTTTTGGTTGTTGTTCCAAAAACATCAAGAAAAAGGTCATCATCTTTCCTTTATCCTCCTAAAAACAAGATATATTATGGCGACGACAGGCAGAGAAGAAACTCTTCTCCCGTCAAATCACTGTAAAACGAATTTGTATATTATTATCCCGGTTACCTTAACAGGCTGACCGGAAAGTAAAGTTGGTTTGAACTTGGCTCTTTTAGCAGCATCTACCGCTGCTTGTCTTAAAAGCGCATGTCCGCTTGTTGCAACTGCTGAAATAACGTTTCCTTGCTCATCAATCGTCACCTGAACGACCACATCACCAGAAGCCCTAACTGCTTTAGCAGCAGGCGGGTAAGGCGGTTGTGGTAGCGATATTGCTTCCCCGTTTATTACCCCTTTTGAAACAGGCTTTGCTGGTGTTTTCGGAGGACTTGGTTTTGGTGGGGGAGGAACATCATCTTCTTCCCTAGTTTCAGTAACGGTGGAAAGCCCACCACCGCCACCTTCTCCTCTCTCGATGCCAGTGCTTGGATTTGAAGCTCTTATGTTCTCAGTTCCTATTTTGAATTTTTCTCCCGGACGAATAGCCATTACATCTTTTTTTCCATAAATATCTTCAGGCGCTTCCTTTGTGGTTTCTATCGTAGCATACGCCTCTTTGACTATAGTTACATCAGTTTCCTTCGTAGCAGTTTGTTTCTCTGGTTTCGGTTCTGGTTCTGGTGGCGGCGGAGCTTCTTCAGGAAGTGGTGGAGCGACTAGTGTCGTAAGCACTAGCCCTTCATCACTAAGCCCTAGCTCCTTTGCAAAAAGACTATAAATCAGCCCACCTGAAAAAACGGATGTTACTATGATAAGTGTCACAAACAACAGTCCGCTTCTTCGCAAATCCTCTTCTTTGTGGCTTTTCGACTCAACTAGTTGGTCCAGCATACGTTTTCCTCCTCTTTCTTTCCAACCAGCTAAAGGATCGGGTTTTATCAGTGCCCAAAATATGCTTTTCAAGAGAAAATTATAAATTAATATCCAAATTCACTTCGCAACAATTTGAAGTCTAAGGTTTAACGCCGAAAAAATCAAGCAGTACTTAAGGATTTTCAAAGTAGTTTCATTCTACCTTAGCACTGTTCTTCTGACGCCAGACGTTCTAGCAGCAGAAGCAAGCTTTTCAGATTCTTTCTTAGGTTGCTCCATTTCGGCTACACCAATAATTGACTGCCACCAAATAGCAATCGGACTGGCAATTGCTATTGTAGAGTAAGTTCCAGTAACTGCGCCGACAAGAAGTGCCAATGAGAAGCTTCTCAACACTTCTCCACCAAACAAAACCAAAGCCAGCACTGATAGAAAAACCATAGCATTCGTGATTATGGTTCTCGACATCGTCTGATTTATAGAATCGTTCGTGAGTTTGTAAATAGATTCACCTCTATGCAAAGTTGTATTTTCACGAATTCTATCAAAGATAACTATTGAGTCGTTGACCGAATATCCAACCAGAGTCAAAAACGCTGCAACAACCGTTAAATTTATTTCCCATTGAAAGACAGAGAAAAATGCTAGAGTAACCAATACATCATGAAAAACGGCAATTACCGCACCTGCGGCATAAGTCCAATCATAGTTATAAGCGATATAGAGCAAAATTCCAAGAAGTCCTAGAAGCGTAGCTGCTATGGCTTGATCTCTTAACTGTGCCCCAGCTACAGGACCTACAACTTCTGTCCCTACAATTTTATATCTTGCCTCTGCATCTTGATCAAGAGAAAGCGTAGGTTCAGCTTCTTTCCCAAATGAATTCAAAGCTCTTTCTACAAAGCATCTTCCTGCTTCATCAAAATTCGGACATTCTTCTCTTCTTCCCAAAGCAGGAACTTTTATCAAAACCTCGTCCTTTTTATCAATCGAATCTTGGATGATTGCGTCGCCAATGCCGACTGCTTGAAGGGCTGATCTAATTTCATCGGTTGATGGTTTTTCCTTAAACTTTACCGTTACAACTGTTCCACCGCGAAAATCAACACCTAAGTTAAAGGCGTCTGTTCCGCCTTCGGCTGCTTGACGCCCAATAGCCGAAATCAATCCCGCAAGAAGAATAGCTATGGAAACGAATATGAATATCTTTCGCTTCCCCATCCAATCTACGTTTATATTTGAAAAAATCCGAATCATCTCTGACACCTAGATACTCAATCTTTGCATGTTTGGGCGCTTTTCAAGTAGCCACATGAAAATCGTTTTTGAAACGTAAACAGCTGAGAACAGATTTATCAGCAACCCTAAAATCAAAGTAACTGCAAAACCTCTGATTGCACCAGTGCCGTATATGTAAAGTATAACAGCAGAAATTATGGTCGTCACGTGAGTATCTATGATTGTAACAAAAGCTCTATCAAAACCTAAGTCAACGGACTCAGAAATTGTTTTACCAGCCAGCAACTCTTCTCTAATCCGCTCAAAGATAAGAACGTTTGAGTCAACCGCCATACCAATTCCCAATATCAAACCTGCTATACCCGGCAATGTAAGCGTAGCATCAAAGAAAACAACTGCCGCCATTGTCAAAAGCAGGTTTAGTAGCAAAGCGATGACAGCATTTACACCAGCGCCGCGATAGTAAAACAACATGAAACTTATTACAAAAATTAAACCACCTATCGAAGCCGAAACACCAGCACGAATTGAATCAGCTCCAAGTGATGGTCCAACGGTTCTTTCTTCCTGATACTCAATTGGCGCAGGCAAAGCGCCTGACCTTAACGTTAAAGCCAGATCTTCGGCAGATTCTTTGGTAAATCTTCCGGTGATTTCTCCTGAATCTGTAATTTTTGATTTGATATAGGCAATGGATTTTACTTCATCGTTAAGGCGAACAGCCATGTAGTTATTTATGTTTCTTTCCGTCCACTCGCCGAATTTTTGCGCTCCTGTGGGCTTCAAGCTAAAAATAATTTGATAATCGCCTTGCATTCCCGTTCTCGAAACGGCCGCTGCATCTCTTATTTCGCTACCATCAATAACTGCTGGAGTTTCAACTACAACGAATCTGGGTGGCTTCTTTTCTTTGTTGTCGCTTGACGAGACGTTATCTTCCCTTTCCGTATAGGGAAAAACTTTTCTCGACAAAGTTTCCCTACCACCTATCGAAGCAAGAGCCTCTTCTTTTGTTGCATATGTTTGAACAGGTGATGGGTAGGGAGGGCTTACAACTTTCATCAATTCCAGCTTCGATTCAGCACTAATGAGCTTTTTTACTCTTTCAGGATCTTCTACGCCGGGCATTTGCAAAAGTAATCTTCCGGATTCTTCGCTACCTATTACTTGCAAAGTTGGCTCTTTTACACCAAAAGCATTGATACGACTCTCGATTATTTTCAATGCTTGCTCTGTAGCTTGTCTAGCCAATGCTTTCTGACTTTGAATGGGTAAACTCCATGTTATCGTAGTATCTGTTGAAGAAACATTCCAAGGCGCTACGGGATTTTCGAGATCGACCTTTTTCGTTACCTCTTCTATGATTGTATCTTTCTGCGATGGATCTGAAAAAATAAGCGTAAACGAATACTTATTGTCTTCAACAACTTCAGTCACATCGGTTACTGAGAGCCCAGCATTTTTTGCTGCTTCAAAGGCTGCTTGACGATAGTTATCGGTTAAAGCTTTTAGATATTCTTCTACTTTGACTCGCATCACCAGATGCGATCCGCCCCTCAAATCCAGCCCCAAATTTATATTTTCGCTCAGGTTTTTCTTTATACCTTCCCATGTAAAACTACTTGCGGAAAATTGGTCGCGCGGTGGGCCAAAAACCATGTATAGCCCGACAAAAACCACTGCCAATGAAATTATTGTTCTAGTCCATAAGTTGCTTTTTTTCCTTCTAACTGCCATCGAACCCTGAGACCTTATTTTTGATTTTCTCTCTTCGCTATTACTGCGTTTTTACCGATTTCAATAAAAGATTTATCAGCACTAACGATTATAAAGCTGGAATCTCTTATTTCTTTTATCTTCCCGATAATTCCACCACTTGTTATTATTTCATCGTTTATCTTTAGACTCTCGATCATCCGAACAAGTTCCCGTTGCTGTCTTCTCTGAGGTAAGATAACAATCAAGTAAAAGATGAGGAAAATCAGAATTAGCGGAAAAACAGCCCAAAATAAGCTTGCACCACCGTTTTGAAAAAGTAGATACATTTTCATCTTGCAAAAATTATAGAAAACGTAATTATGACAAAGTAACGTTATTTTCGCAAAGCCGAAAAGTAAAATTTTTGTTTTACAACAAACAGTAAAGAAGGAAAACCTATCTCAAAATAACCAGAAAAGCTTTTCGGCAAAATTCAAAGCAAACGGAGCTTTATTGTTGTTTATTCCTTTACCAAAGCCTATTTGCCATTTGCCACCAGCTTGAGAAGTTATCACTCGCTATTTGCTAGGTAATTAGTTCTCTTGCTAAATACAAGCAGCTATAGCGTCGTCGAAGATTTCGAGTGCCACGTCAATGTTTTCTTTTGTTATGATGAGTGGTGGTGACCATCGAATTGAATTTACGCCACAGCCTAAAACTATCAAACCTCTTTCGAAGCAAGCTGTTTCCACCTTATCACGAAGAGTTGGATTTGGTTTCATGGTGTTTCTCGATTCAACGAACTCGACGCCGATCATCAATCCGAGTCCACGAACATCACCGATGCAGTCGTATTTATCTTTGAGTCTTTCTAAACCCTCTTTCAAATAATCACCAACGACTCTTGCATTTTCGATCAAGCCACCTTCCAAAAGCTCAATCGTTTTTAATGCTGCCGCTATGCAAACAGGATTTCCACCGAAAGTTGAAGCATGAGCGCCTTTGTGCCAAGACATAATTTCAGACTTCGCAACACAAGCCCCAATCGGTAGTCCCGACCCGATGCCTTTCGCGATGCAAACTATATCAGCATTGACGCCGTAATGCTCAAGGGCAAACATTCTACCCGTTCGTCCCATACCCGATTGAACTTCATCAACTATCATCAAAATCCCGTGTTCATCGCAAATTCGGCGAATTTCTTTGACAAACTCAACAGGAGCTGGGATGTATCCGCCTTCACCTTGCACTACTTCAAGCACGATCCCGGCAACCTCTTCCGGTGGTGTGGTTGTATTGAAAAGGCGATTTTCAATCCATTCTATCGTTCCCAAACAGCATTTGCCGTTCGATTTACCTTTGTTAAAAGGGCAACGGTAGCAATACGGATAGGGAACATGAACAACGTCAAGAGCCTGGCGCATGAAGCCGAGTCTTTGAACCCTTTTCGATGATGTTAAACTCAAAGCTCCAAGAGTGCGTCCGTGAAAAGAACCGAAGAACGAGATGAATTTCTGTCTTCGAGTATGATACATTGCAAGTTTTAGAGCCGTCTCTATGGCTTCCGCACCAGAATTTGCAAAATGTGTTTTCGTTTCGCCTTCTATCGGGCAGATTTCATTTAGCTTTTTCCCAAGCTCTGGCATGTGACGATAATAGAAATCGGTTCCGCACATGTGTATCAATCTGGAAGCCTGTTCAGAAATTGCCCGAACAATTTCAGGATGGCAGTGACCTGTTGAACAAACAGCTACTCCAGCATTGCAATCAAGAAAAATGTTTCCATCAATATCTTCTATCCAAACTCCGTAACCTTTTTCGGCTACCAATTTGTAATCAGGACGCGGATACGAAGGTGTAACGTATCTTCTATCGGCTTCAATAACTTCTTTCGCTTTTGGACCCGGTAATTCGGTCCTAATGATCGGTCTTTGAATATCTATCGTTGGTTTCATAAAGCAATACTCCTTTCTGATTTTCTTTGAACTGAAAAGTAAAAGATCCAATGATTTTTGGAAACAAAAAGTAAAAGAACAGTTGAGGGTGGAGATTTCTATGAGCCGGAATCTCTAGTCACCGCCAAAAAGACTCGGACGCCTATATGCAGGACGAAATTGTATGAGAATTCGTTGAGACATTACAAAACGATGATAGCACGAAAAAACACCTTTTCTCAAGGATAATTGAGATAAACGCTTTTCGTGATATTTTAGCCCAGATTCGCCTTAGGTAAGTTCCAAAAACAGATTGAGAGTTCTTTCAAGAAAATGATTCGAAACTTCTCTTTTGCTTCCGAAGATGTTTTTCAGGATTTTACCGTTTTTTGGATAAATCGTGTCTTTGATTTAGAAACGATTTGCATTGTCAGTTTGTTTGAGTTACTGCATTTCTAGTAACATACTTTCATGGAAACAAAACCGAAATTTACAAATCGCTTGGTTAACGAAACCAGTCCTTATCTTCTTCAACACGCGCATAATCCGGTTGATTGGTATCCTTGGTGCGAAGAAGCATTTGAGCGGGCAAAAGCGGAAGACAAGCCCGTTTTGGTGAGCATAGGTTATTCGGCTTGTCATTGGTGCCATGTTATGGAGCGTGAATCCTTTGAAGACGAAGAAACCGCCAAGATAATGAATGAAAATTTTATAAACATCAAGGTTGACATGGAAGAGCGTCCCGATATCGATCAAATATACATGACATTCGTTCAAGCAACCACGGGAAATGGTGGATGGCCTCTAAATGTCTTCGTAACACCAGACAAAAAACCTTTCTTCGGTGGAACCTACTTTCCGCCACAAGATAGATATAATCTTCCAAGCTTCCGCCGAGTTCTTATGGCAGTTGCCGAAGCATGGCGAAAAGATAAAAATAAGTTAATTGAATCGGCAAATGAAATAACTAGGCAAATCGAATCGGCAATCAAGATCGAAACAAAAATTTCAGATCTCAACCCGCAAATTTCCGATATTGCTTTTGAAAAATTGTTGAAATCTTACGATGAAAAAAACGGTGGTTTCGGCGGTGCCCCTAAATTTCCACCTTCGATGACCTTAGAGTTTTTGTTGCGATATTACAATCGCACTAAAAACAAAAAAGCGCTTGAAATAGTTACAAAAACCTGCCGAAAAATGGCTTCTGGCGGAATTTACGATCACATCGGCGGTGGCTTTCATCGTTACTCAGTTGATGCTTTTTGGTTGGTGCCTCACTTTGAAAAAATGCTTTACGACAACGCTCAACTTGCAAGGGTTTATCTTCATACATTTCAGGTTACAGGTGATAAATTTTTCAAACGCATAGCAATTGAAACTTTAGAATATGTCCGCCGTGAAATGCTTTCACCAGAAAGCGGTTTTTATTCAACTCAAGATGCAGACTCCGAAGGAGAGGAAGGAAAGTTTTTTCTTTGGACTCTAGATGAAATCGAAGAATTACTTGGCAAAGAAGACGCACAAATTTTTTGCTTCTATTATGGCGTCACAGAAGACGGTAATTTTGAAGGCAAAAACATACTGAACACAAGATATACGCCCGATGAAACTGCGAAGATTCTGAAAATTTCAATTGAAAAGCTGTTGGAAACGATTGAAAAAGGAAAGCGAATTCTTTTTGGGCATAGGGAGAAACGTATCAGACCATTTCGTGATGAAAAAATTCTGACATCTTGGAACGGCCTAATGATGACAACATTTGCCGAAGCATCAGTAATACTCGATTTGCCCGAATACATGGAAATAGCCGAAAAAAATGCCGTCTTTTTGTTAGGGAAATTAAGAAAAGATGGAAAATTACTGCATGTTTACAAGGACGAAACTGCCAAGCTGAATGCTTATCTCGAAGATTATGCAAATCTGGCAGACGGACTATTAGAGCTTTATCAGATTTCTGGAAAAATGCAATACCTGAAAGAAGCTTTACGGCTTGCAGATGAGATGATTGAAAAATTCTGGGATGAGCATGAAGGCGGATTTTTCTCGACGTCACATGATCACGAAGAGTTGATACTTCGGCTCAAAGAATTTCAAGACAATGCAACGCCTTCAGGAAATTCTGTTGCGGCTGACGTTTTGTTAAAACTGTTTAAGCTCACGGAGAAACCAGAATATCAAGAATATGCTGTTGAAGTTTTGAAAAAAGCTATGTCTCAAGCTCTGCGCTATCCGAATGCGTTCGGACGTGCGCTCTCGACATTTGAATTTTATCTCAGTCCAACAAAGGAAATCGTGATCTTCGGTGAAAAAAGTAAAGAGCTCGAAAAGGAAATTTGGAAAATTTATTTGCCGAACAAAATTGTAATTCTATCGAGTAACAAAGCAGATGCCAACCTGATTCCGCTTCTTGGAGGTAAAAAATCAATCGAAGGTAAGCCAACCGCTTATGTTTGCGTCAACGGAACATGCAAAGAACCTGTAACCGAAGCCGAAAAACTCAAAATACAGCTTTCTTATCAGACGTAAATGCCTTTAGTTATTTGATTTACAAACTCTTCGGTCACAAAATTTCGTGAAAGAGCAAACTTACGGAAATTTTTTAAGTCGTTTAAGCAGTAATTATGATAGCTTTTTTACCGGTCAGTTCGGAAAAATCTTTTGTAAAAACAGTTTCGACTCTTCTGACCTGATTAACGGTCTCAATTAGCTCCTGCGTTGAAATAAAGTCGTTTTCTGCATGCGCAATTGCCCATTTTTCGATATTAGATGCCGTTTCAAGAAAATCTTTCAGTAAATTCAAATACTCGCTTTTTGTTTCAACTCTTGAGTTTAATTTATTGTCAAAACTTCGCTCCAATTCTTCCCAAAAGTTGTCTGATTGCCTCAGCCACTCTTCACGCCACGCCTTCCAGCCTAGGGTTTTAACAAAACTTGAATTTCTAAAAGTAGGAAGACGCAGAAACATCAAATCAGGCACAAAATCAAAGTCTTGCTTGTGTTCGGCGATGTAATCTTTCGGATGTTTGTTTTGACAGAAGTTTTGTTTTCCATTGTTTACAGGTGGGGTATTTCTGAGCCACAATCGCCTAAACACTTTCGACAAAGGCTGTCGAAGATGCAAAGTCTCTTCGGAAAAAGAATGCACGTAATCGCCGACTTGCATAACAAGCGAAAAAGCTATTGCCTTTGCCATCAGAGTTTCAAGTTTTTCAATGTTTTGACGAACATTATCGAACCACCATGAATCAGTTTCGCTAAACCATTTTCTCAAAGCCGGATTTCTCAACCGATAATGAGGAACATAAGCGTCTTCCAGCACAATTTCGACTTCTTCTTCAGAAAGATGCTTTGAGTTATTTTCAATGCTTGCAATTGCCTTCACATAATTGCTTTGTAAAGGATCATTTGCCGAAACCAATACTTTCCAACGTTTCAAATACATTCCAAGATGTGGTTCCCCAGAAAGCGGAATCGCAACAGAGGTAGGTTTCAACCGCCTTAAAACATTCAGTTCAAATGCCAACCAACCGTTTTTGTAAAGTTCCATAAGCCTCCTCTAAGAATTTGTTTTAACGGTTTCTACGACTTTAGAAGAGCCGAGATATCCGGACTTGAAGATTATTGATTCGATGTCTTCAAGATCCAACAAAACCTTAACAATCATCGGATCGAATTCAATTCCGGCTCTTTCCATCAAATAGCTCTTAGCTTCCTCATGCGAAAAAGCGGCTCGATAAGGGCGTGGTGAAGTCATTGAAACGAAACTATCGCAAACACGCAGAATTCTTGCCGAAAGCGGTATCTCCTCTCTTTCCAAAGCATCCGGATATCCACAGCCATTCCACCATTCATGATGCCATCTAACGATCAGTTGTACAGCTCGCGGGAATCCTTGTCTTGCAAGCTCCTGTTCCCCAATTACAGGATGCCTTTGCATGTCAATTCTCTCTTCTTCATAAAGAGCACGGTCTTCATGCAGGTAAGTTCTGCCCATGACCATTTCGCCGATGTCGTGTAACAAAGATGCTTGGCGAAGCATTCTACGATCATGAGAAGGTATTTTGAATTTTTGAGCTATTTCGTCCGCCAAAATAGCAATATGAACGGCATGTGGGCTTTTGTAGCCTTCTGCTTCATCAATCAAAGTGGCGGTTTTCAAAAGACGGCTGTCAAAATAATTTTCTTCAACTATCATAATGATAAGCTAAATTTTTGCAGGATTTTCTCGAAAAATTCAATTTGCTTAAGTCATTGAAACGTTTATTTTTCTTGAATTTTTCTTAACATTTCCAGTGCTTGTTTGTTGTTCGGATCGATTTCCAAAAGTCTTCTCAGCTCACCTTCTGCACGGCGGTAAAATCCGTAATCCATGTAAAGCTCCGCCATCATTATTCGATAAAGCGGGTTTTTCGGTTCAATGTTTATTGCTTTTTTGATCTCTTCTTCAGCTCTAAAACGCATTCTTTCATCAGCAGAAAGCAGCTTTCCGAAATAAGCATGATATTGAGCATTATTTGGGTCTAAGAAAACAGCTCTTGCTAAAAAAGGATATGCAGCTTCGTATTCTTTACGTATCAAAAGCTCGTAACCTTCTTCAAAAGATTTTTTCGCCATTGTGATCGGGTCTTCCACTTTCTTCGCCTCTTCTGCCTTCATGGCCTCTTCTGACTTAATTTTGTCTTTGTTTTTCAAATCATAACTTTTTCTCGATTTTTCGTCTTTCAAAGTTTCGTAAGCTCTTGCAATTTCGCCAAAAGCTGATTGAATTCTCCGGTGCAAGTCTGTTCCCGCTTCCTTATGGTATTTGTCCGGATGGAATCTTCTCGCAAGCCTGAAATATGCAGTTTTAATTTCCTCTGTAGAACTAGTTGGCGAAACTCCGAGCATTTGGTAGTAATTAGAAGCATTCTCCACCCTGCTCAAGTAGGCTTCCAATTCTTGTCTTTCTTCGGCTTCGGTTTCCTGCTCCATCTGCTTCTGAGCCTTTGTTAAATCTACGTGTTGATGAGGTTTTGTGTCGGCAGAAGTTACTGTCACAGCTTCTTCTTTTTTGACCTCCTCGCGTTTGGGTTGCAGTTTGATCGAGCGAAAGACGGCGACTTGTTCATCAGAAAAAATCCGATTCTCTCTACTTAGAAAGCCACCAAGCCACAACGCATAGATTGCTTTAAGCGTAGTGTTCTCAGGAAGTCCGGAGCTGAGGAGTATTTCACTTAATTTCAGAGAGTGTGATTCAAACCGATAAAAAACAAAGGCTTCCAAAGAAGATAATTGCAAATCCTCGCTCTGATGATTTTGTGGAGAAAGATTTTCTTCATGATTTGCAAAAGAATTTTTTATCGTTTCTATTGAAGCGTTGCGAGCATATTCAAAAAGCAATTTTTTTAGATTTGCTTTGTAATCTATAGAATCTTTAGCGCGTGCAAGAATACTGAAAATCCATTCACCCTCTTGCCAATAAAGCGAATCTTTGACTATTTTTTCAACTTGCTCGGTGAAGATTTCCCGTATTTCTGCTTCACTGACTAAGCCTTTTGCTATCAAAGATTGTGCAAATTCAAAATCATTTGCCAATGGCAAACCGGCTAACTTTTCCTTTTCCAACTTGCCTTGTTGCAAAACTATCTGAAAAAGCCGATGTTCACGAGCATTGGAAACGGCAAAAACCACACCACCTTTGCGGAGATAAACTACAGCTTTGCGATCTTTATGGTTTAGTCGAAAAGAGCCGTCAAGTTCCAATCGAGCCGCTTCTGCTAAGACTTCTGCAAACGGACTCTCAGCCAGATTGCCTTTTATTTCAAGAGATTGATTCTGCAACATCTAGATGTTTTCAAAAGCCTCAACAGTTAGAATAACAAAAGCAAGTGCAAAAAGTGAACAAATGTGATTGGTTGTGTTAAATTTGTTTTCAGAATGCTTCATGATTTTTATTTACCTAATCGACAAAGACTAAAACTCTGGCAAAGAGAGGGCGAATCTTATGAGCATGTCTTGATGAAAGCACTTGGTTATGCGATGTTTATCCAGGAGTATCCCAACATGCAAGTAGAAGCTAAGCTGAGGTTACGTTACAAACCTGACTTAGTCGCTTTCGACGAAAAAGGCGAATTAGAATTTTGGGGCGAGTGTGGTCAAAATTCCATCAAAAAAACTCATTGGATTTTGAAACATACGCGTGTCAAAAGACTAGTTCTTTTCAAAATAGGCATGAATGCGATAGAATCGTTAATTAAACAAATAAGACAGCAGATACCGGAAAAATATCGCCAAAATAAGCTGTTATTGGTGAATTTTGTCAGCGATATTGTCGATTTAACGGCTTCAAAAAATATCGAAGAAATCCCCGAAGAATGGTTTACTAAGTTTTTGGTCTGATGAAAGTCACAGAAGAAATACGGATTCGTGAAATAACTTCAATTGAGGAATTTCAAGAATGCGTCGAGCTTCAGCGCAGAGTTTTTGAACTTCCCGACATAGAGGTTTCGCCTGTGAGACACTTGATTGTAACTAGGGAAGCTGGTGGTTTCACGCTTGCAGCGTTTCATCATGACAAAATCATTGGTTTTGTTTTAAGTGTGCCGATGTTTAAGGGCAAAGAGCGAGCGCTTTATTCTCATATGACGGCGATTGATAAGGAATATCAAAATCTCGGCGTAGGAGCGCGTCTGAAATGGGCGCAAAGAGCAAGAGCTTTGCAAGAAGGCATTAAATACATCAAATGGACTTTTCAACCCGTTCAGGCGAGAAATGCATTTTTCAATTTGGAAAGACTTGGAGTCATTGTAAGAACCTATGCGCCGAATTTTTATGGAACTGACTACACATTTATCAACAATAGGCAGGCAAAGTATGGGCTTGACAGCGACAGACTTTTTGCAGAATGGTTTTTGGATTCTCCAAAGGTAACTGCTTTGTCTGAAGGGAAAACTTTTCAGCAAACAGAAAAGCCTGTGAGAAAAATTGAGATCCCACCTGCTTGGAATGAACTTTTAAGAGAAAATCCTACCGAGGCCATTGCTCAAGCACGACGAATCAGAAAAGAATTCGAGGAAGCTTTTGCCGAAGGTTTGATTTGTCGAGGCTTCGAGCGAGATGAAAAAAGCCCAAAATACCTGCTTTTCAAGTTGTAAGTTACTAGGCAAAGTTGAATTCCCACATCTCGAATCACAAGCTTATCGAAAGCGTTTGTAAGCCGATACTTTTGTAAGCCTATGCCCTGCCGAATTCCTACTTCGATTTCGTCATCGGCTCGGTCTTTTGCGCTACTTAAAATGAACTCTGCAAGTTACTCGGGTTTCAACAAAAATCCCAAGCTGACGAAAACCAAAATATGATTTCGTTACTATCGGTTGGCTTGAGATGTTCGTCCTCTGCAAATTATTTACTTCTGATTTTGCTTTTTGCATTTTCTACCGAGCTTGCTTCCAGATATTTTCAGGATTAAACTTTGAGTTTTGGGATTTGATGAGGAATGAGCTACCCGAAAGCACTATGCAATAGGAGAGTTGAGGAGATGAAAAAATTTTCCGCAATTTTAGTTTTTGCTTTGATGTTTAGTTCATTTTCTTTTGCACAAAAAAGAACTGTAGTTGCCAAAACCAATCCGAAGAAAGAAATTGAAGAGGTTTTCAATCGACTTGTTGAAGGAATCGAGCAATCTGACGCTGAAAAGGTGATGAGCGTTTATGAAAAAAGCGATCGAATCCTTTTTTTCAACAATAACGGAACCGTGACGATCGGATGGGATAATATGATGCAAAACCGCAAGTCTCTTTATGCAAAAACAAAAAATGTTACGCTTGAAATAACCGGCTTGCGGATAGAAATGCTTGGAAAAGATGCTGCTTACTTGACCTGTAAGTGGAAACAATCCCAAGAATTCGATGGAAAATTAGAATCGGCTTCCGGTAGAATGACATTGATTTTTCGTCGGATCGGCAATGAATGGAAAGCTGTTCATCTGCACACTTCGCCCGATAATCCCGACCTAACCAGACCTGTTTTTCCCTCCGAACGACAAGAAACGATCAAAAAGTCCTGAAGAACAGACTGAAGACAAAAGCTTCTTTTTTTAAGACCGAAGAGTCTCAAGCTGGCAAAATCCTAAAATTTAGATTTTTGCAAAAACTTTACAATTGGCTTTTTGAAGAAACATAGTCTTTCTACCGTAGCTTGCGGTAAAATTTTTTATTTAATGGAGTTCCAAAAAGATAAATTAAAATCGGCTGTGCATTTTCATCGCAAAGACAGAAAAAAAGATAGGAAGACCAACAACTACGAAGAAGTGCAAAGAAGGGTGCTGGAAGATTTACTTGAAGGAATCGGTGTTCCCGAACCTAGGCCTTTTCAACCTGACGAATTTCAGCTTGAGGCTCTCAAAGCCATAGAGAAATTCGATGTTTTAGTTACAGCCCCGACCGGTGCCGGTAAAACTTGGATTGCCAAAGAGGAAATTCGTCGTCTTCTGGCTCAAGGAAAACGCACCTGGTATACAACTCCCTTGAAGGCTTTGACCAACTCAAAATACATTGAATTTTGCGAAGAATTCGGTGCCGACCGAGTTGGCATTTTAACAGGAGATAGAAAGGAAAATCCAAAAGCGCCGATTATTGTCGGGACAACGGAAATTTATCGGAATCAGCTTTTTGATGCTCTTAGAAAAGGGGAAAATGTTAATGCGGATTTTGTTATATTGGATGAAGCTCACTATCTATCTGATGACGACAGGGGACATGTTTGGGAAGAAGCTATAATTTTAACACCATTGCGCATCCGTATATTACTTCTTTCAGCAACAATTGGAAATCCCGAAGAGCTTGCTTCTTGGATCGAAGAAGTTCGAGGAAGTAAAGTCAAAGTTGTTAAAGCGGAAAAACGTCCTGTCGAATTGAGAGCCGCTTGCCTTTTGCCAAACTTAAAACTTCTACCTCTTCTTAATGAAAATTCTTCGTCTTACAAGCATTTCAAGCCTTCCTATTATTACGATCTTTTACGGGCGCCGGAAATACCACCGCCACACTTAATAACTGCACTAAGGAGTTTTAATCTTCTACCTGCAATTGTTTTCATGCCCACACGAAGAAGATGTGATGAAGCGGCCCTTGAAGTCTTAAACAGACGAAGTTTTGTTGACAAACAGAAAAAACAAAAAAGAAAGGAGTTTATTCAGGAATTCGAAAAAGTTTATCCTGAAATCAAAGAGCATCGGCATAAAAACCTTGTGATTCAAACCGGCGTTGCATCTCATCACGCCGGACATCTTCCTGCATGGAAACTACTGGTTGAAAAAATGATGTCCGCTGGCCTTTTAGACGCTATTTTTGCCACTTCTACAGTTGCCGCAGGCGTCGATTTCCCCGCTAGAACGGTTGTTATCCTTAATGCCGACACTAGAGGCAATGAAGGATGGCGTCCTTTGCAAGTCAATGAACTTCAACAGATGACTGGTAGAGCTGGCCGACGTGGGAAAGATAAAGTCGGATTCATTGTTCTAGCACCGTCTATTTTTCAAAATCCGATGCGCATAGCGTTTCTGTTGAGATCTGCACCTGATCCTTTGACTAGCAAATTCCGCGCAACCTACTTGAGTTTGCTGAATTTGCTCGATGCGTATGGTAGTTTTGATCAAATTCGTGAGATTGCCGAAAAGAGCTTTGCCTTCCGTGAAACTGCATCTCAAATCCGGTATCTTGAACAGCAAAACGCCAAGCGTCTTGCCCTTCTTAAAAGAGCCTATGTCGAAATGAATCTCGAAACTTCAAACTTCCTAAGTTTGAAAAAGAGAAAGGCTGAGGGTTCTAAGCTTCAACAAAGCGGTGAAGATTTTGAAACCGATAAAAATAGTGTTATTGCCGAAAGTTTTGAAAAAGCTCACGAGATTGTTGAGAAACTGCTCGGTTACGAACGTTTAATTTCTGCACGTCAAAGGCTTTTTGAGCAAAATTCAAGAAGTTATGAAGAAAATCTTCTCGCGTGGCTTAAAGAGAATGTGCGTCCGGGCAGAATAATTTCAAAAAAATCTCATGGCAATAAATTTTTAATAGTCTTGAAATTGGTAGGTGAAAAAGTCATAGCAATTAAGGAAGACGGGCGTGGTGCAAGTCTGAACCTGAAAAGAATCAAGCGCATCTTCGCAAATGAATACAGCCTCGATAAAATGATAAGTCTCAGATCTAACGAATTCTCAAGAGCCTTCGATGAAACCGCACGGGGTAAAAACCCCTTGCTTGAACAACCAGATTTCAAAAGAAACCAAGATACGACCGAAGCAATTGAAATTATAGATAAACTTCTTGAAAAAATTATGCTGGAATTGTCCAAGCAAACGAGTAAAACACAAGAGGAGTTGGAAGAGTTTTTCTGGAAGCATCTTAAAGATGCTGAGTTTATTGCTAAGAACGAAAAAGCGATAGATGCTTTAAGAGAAGCAATTTGGTTGCCGTTTGAAAAAAGGGCGAAGGTTTTAGCGCATTTTGGTTACTTGAACTTCAATGAGGAAAAGGTGACCGAAATCGGTAAGTGGCTTGCGGATCTGAGAGTTGATAGACCACTTCTCATCGGTGAAGCACTTCGCCGAATAGACTTCGGAAACGTAGAACCAAAGCATTTTGCCGCTTTCATCGGAGCGCTTGCAGCCGATAGAGAGCGAAACTATAGTCTTAAAACCGTTAGCTACTTGGATTTGGAAGACGAAACCATAAAGCTTCTGGCTTCTTTGGAAGAAGTAATGTTCGATGTCTCAAAAGTCGAATGGAAATACGGTATCGAGCCAGAAACAGAAATAAACTTTTCAGCCGCCGTGGCTCTGGAAAAATGGGCTAAAGGAGTTGAATGGAAAGAACTGATTAGAGAAACACAGGCTGAAGAAGGCGACTTGGTAAGACTTCTTTCAAGAACAGGAGAAGTTCTACTGCAAATAGCCCATCTGAAAAACTTAACCGATAGCACCAGCAATGAAACCTCAGATGGCTTCAAAAACAATGACAATCTTAAAATCAGCAATCTTGATGCTTCAATTGGTCTTGGGATTTCCGGCAGTCTTAGTACTCAAAGCGATTTTGAAAAGCAAGTTCTTGGGACCTTTGAGATTTCTGAGACCAAGACAAGATCTGAAGCCTCAAAACTGCAGAATTTATCGGAACTTTCAAACTTAGCGGCAGAATTGATTCTACGCGAGCCTGTTCGCTAAAAGGAAACCTTGCTCCCTTGAATTTTATTCGAAGATTCAAATTTGCAAGATTTATGTCATCAAATCTCGCCAGTATAAACGTTGAGGCTTTTTTCCTTGTTTTGGCACATGGGAAAATATTCTTGTATTTCTTTAACTTTTGTTGTATAAGTCTGTGAAGAGAAAAATTTTTTGATAGAGGAGAAAACATAATGAAGAAGATCATGACTTGCGTTGTTGTTTTTAGCAGTTTGTTATTGGCTGACTTAGTTAAAGCGCAAGATACAAACATTGCATTGCATAGAGGCTACAGAACAGGTTATTCAGATGGTTACATGGCTGGTTATCGTGATGCATCGGAAGGAAAAGAAAGAAATTACCAGAACCATCCTGAATATCAAAAAGCTGATAGAGCTTACAAAACAGAGTTCGGGACTTTAGAGGATTATCAAGATGGCTATCGTCGCGGATTTGAAAGGGGTTATAAAGACGGATTTGAAAAACTCGAATTCAAACCAGAAATGCCGTCAGACCTAAAGAAAAACTCGGTTGAGAAAATAGAGCAAACTTCCAAAGGATCGGAGCAGTTTCAAGGATCGGAGCAGTTTCTAGGAGAGGAAAAACAAATTTCTAGACTTGAAAGCGAAAAAGGTATCAAAACAAACGCAGACGAACCAATCATTATTATTCCCGCTGATACCGAACTCATCATAGAGCTTGAACAAGAGCTTTCAACCGAAACGAACAAAGCTGGAGATAAATTCATCGCAAAGGTGATTTCGCCAAGTGAAATATCAGGGGCGATGATTGAAGGAAGAGTCAATAAGATTCAAAAGCCCGGAAGAATCAAAAAGCGTGCCGAAATGCTACTTTCATTTGACATAATAAGGATAAATGAAAGACGTTGGGCTAACTACAATGCGATGGTTATTGAAGCTTTGCCTTTGAAAGGCGATAACATAAAGCAAGTTGACAACGAAGGCATCTTGCAGGGAAAAAGCCCGGTTAAAGATAATGCGAAAAAAGTAGCCATTTCAACAGGCGCTGGTGCTGTTGCTGGAGGTGTGATTGGAGGGCCTGTTGGAGTGGCCGTTGGAGCAGGTGTTGGTGCTGCTTTCGGTATAGGAACGATTTTTGCAGATAGTGGAAAGCATATAAAACTGTTAAAAGGTCAGAGGTTGCGAATCAGAACTGTGTATGAAACACGAATAAGATAGCAGTCCTGAAATCTCTTTTGGCAAAGAAAAGCTTCAAAATCATTGCTCAGAGTTGATAGCCACTCGTTGAAGGAGTGCGTTTGCTAAATCATTTTGCTTTCAATTCTACTTAAGCCAGAGCAAAAGCCTTGATGTAGATGTAGATTACGTTTCAATGGTTCAATCTGACGATACTACTACAACGACTGAGACAATTAAGTTTCTCATTGCGAGTAGCTCATTACTTTTTTCAAAAAATCTCGAGGAATTTGAAAAAGTTTCATTACTTCTCTGAGATTGCTCAAAGCCTAATTATTTTCGCTTTACTGCCGTTACGAATTTCTTCGGAAAGTGCGTTTCTTGTGTCAACTATTAACGAAGCCAACTCGCAGAGGCGTTTGTAATCAATACAGGAATGATCTGTGCAAATTACAATACAATCGGCCGACCTTATAAGTTCATCTGTCAAATCTTGGTTATAAAGGGGCTCACCGTCGCCGATCGTATAAGCATGATCAAATGTCACTTCAGGCACAAGAGGATCATGATAGAGAACTTCTGCTCCACGTGCTCGTAGCAAGTCAATGATGGATAGGGCAGGTGATTCGCGAATATCGTCAATGTCTTTTTTGTATGCTACTCCGAGAATCAATATCTTTGAACCCTTAACGGATTTTTCCTGATCGTTGAGAGCATCCCTTACAAGCTCGACGACGTATTTTGGCATGGAAGAATTTATCTCTTCGGCTAAAGTTATGAATTTAGAGTCGAATCCGTGTTGTCTGGCTTTCCATGAGAGGTAGTGTGGATCGAGCGGTATGCAATGTCCTCCTATCCCAGGTCCAGGATAAAAGGGCATAAACCCGAAGGGTTTTGTAGCTGCCGCCTTTACTACTTCCCACGTGTCAATTCCCAGCGTTCTACAAAGCTTTGCCATTTCATTTGCCATACCGATGTTTATTGCCCGAAAAGTGTTTTCCCAAAGTTTGGCCGCTTCTGCCACCCGAGCCGAACTTACGGTATGCACTTGTTCAACTATCTGAGAATACAAAAGAGCAGCAAGCTGAGTCGAATCCCTCGAGACACCACCGACAACCTTCGGTATGTTATGAGTTTGAAACTGCGGATTTCCCGGATCAACTCTTTCAGGCGAGAAAGCAAGAAAGAAATCTTCATCTAGTTTCAGTCCAGTTTCTTCTATCATCGGCAAGAGAACTTCATCAGTTGTGCCGGGATAGGTTGTTGATTCTAGTATTATCAGTTGCCCACTACGGGCGTATTTTTTTATCTCTTCACCTGCCGCCAAAATGTAAGACATGTCAGGATCTTTGGTTTTTCTAAGCGGTGTCGGAACACAAATTATTATTGCGTCACAATCCCTCAGGTTCGTAAAGTCTTGTGTTGCTGAAAGAAGTTTTCTGGTAACGCAGTCTCTTAACTTTTCTGTCGGAACATCAACTATATAAGATTTCCCTGAATTGATCGCCTCAACCTTTTTGGAATCAACCTCAAAACCGATCCCTTTGAACCCCTTTGAACAGAACTCAGTGATCAAAGGCAAGCCTACATAACCGAGTCCAATAACTCCTATGGTTGCTTTCTTTTCTCTAATAAGATTTTCAAGAACTTGTTTCATTTTCGATTTTTGCTCCATATCCTGCTTTTTATCCGTTTTTATGAAAAAAATCTACTTTGAACGATGGTAATTCGGCAAGATAGGCACTGTCAAGAAGAATAACTTCCGACTAGGTTTTTCGTAAAATCTGGGTGAAACGCTCGAAAAGTCTGGTCAGATTTTGATAAAATCTCAAGACAGAATCTTCCTAGCTGTTCTTGAGTTTGAAGATGTCAGTAGAAACAGGAAATCCTATTGTTCAAGGAATCTTGAACGGCACCGCTCCAAAACCGGCAAAGTTAGCGGCAGCACGTGGTATTTTGCCTTTGTCTCAAACTGACCTTCTAGAAGTCTTGGTTAGCTTGATAAATGATCAAGATGAAGAAATTGCTAGTATCGCCAGAGAAACTCTTCGAGAACAGGCTAAAACCGACACCATTGTTGATGTCTTGAAAACAGATGAAGTCCCACTCAACATTTTAAGTTATTTCGCTCAAGCCGATGACGTTCCGAGAGAAGTCCAAGAAATCGTCATCACTAACCCAAAAACTCCTGATTCTGCAATATTGAATTTTGTCAGAAAAACTCAAGACGGAAATTTGCTAGAGTTGATTGCCATCAATCAACAGAGACTTATTCGCATGCCTGATTTGATCGAAGCTATCATTGAGAATCCTCATCGAACAGCAGAAGCTGAAAGAAGAGCGCGAGAAACAAAAAGAGAATTCTTTGAAAAGGAAAGAGGCGTGCAGCAAATTGCGAATGAGTTAAGAGCGCAAGGTAATTTTGCCGCTGCCGAATTTGTCGAAAAAGCCGAATTTGCCGGTAATCTGGAAAACTCAGGTTTGACGGTTGAGGATGCTCTCTTAATAGCAAAACATATTGAAATACCCGACTCGGAAATAGATGATTCTTGGCTGGCACTTGAGTATATCGAAGAATTGTATGAAGAAACGGAAGAACAAACAGCTGTAACCATCAACAAGATCCTGAATGAATTCAAAGCTGAAGGAGATGAAGTCTCAAGTGAAAAGATCGCTCTAGTAAGTCGCATAATGAGAATGAACGTAAAAGATCGAGTCAGACTTGCTATGAAGGGCAATAGAGAAGCCAGGAGCATATTGATTCGAGACTCGAATAGGATTGTGGCTCAAGCGGTGATTCAGAATCCGCGAATCACCGATCAAGAGATCGAAAAAATTGCTGCGATGAGAACTGTCCCAGAAGAAATTTTGAGGCAGATAGCAACGAATCGGCGCTGGGCTAAGCTTTATCCTGTGATTCATAATTTGGTAAGAAATCCGCGAACGCCAGTAAGCATTGCGATAGGGCTTCTACCCAGGCTTCACGTCAAAGACCTTGAAGCTTTAGGTAAAAATCGAAATGTTTCAGATGCTGTAAGAAATCAAGCTTTTCGCCTTTCTAAAACACGCAAGGGTAACTGATTTCTATAAGTTGTTTGTCTGTAATCAAATTATTTCCTAAACTATTTCAGTGATTCTTTTTGATGAAGCATTTGAGCTTTATCATTCTTGCTTTTTTGTTCTTGCAAAGTTGCGGTGATTCGCAAGAGAAATCAAAGGTGTTTTTGTCGAAGACCGAGCCTTCCATAGTTAGTGAATTACGTTGGAGCAATGGAAAAAAGCCTAAGTCGTTTGATCCTGCAAGGGCATTTGCTTCACCTGAAACTGACATCGTGCGAGCTATTTTTAAAGGATTAACGGACATTGATCCACAAACATTTCAACCGATCCCAGCAATTGCCAGTAGTTGGGAATCATCTGAAGATTACAAGGTTTGGACCTTTTATTTACGCAAAGACGCAAAATGGATAAACGGCGAGATTATAACGGCCAAAGATTTCGTTAGATCATGGCAAAGGCTTGTTTCTTTATCAAGCTCAGTGCCTCACAGAAGGCTTTTCAAGAACATTATTGGAATGGACACGGAAAAAGTCTTACCCGTTTTCGCAAGCGAAGGAGATTCAGATACCAAAGAGAACAGAGAAAATAATAAACGAGGGCCAGCCGAAGAAAAGCTTTTATCGGATGAAAATATATCGAAAGATGTATTGAGCAGAAAAGATTTGTTACAAGAAAAAACGTCGAATCGGCAGAAGGAAAGAAAAAATCTTTTTGGTGTCGAAGCGTTAGACGATTGGACTTTGCGAGTTTACTTGATTCATCCAGATCGTGATTTTCCAGCTTTAGTAGCTCATACTGTTTTTTATCCGGTTTACCAAGGCGGTAAGGAATTCAAAGAAAATGATCTGACAACAAAAATCACAACCAATGGAGCTTTTCGCTTGGTTTCTGTCGAAGAAAACGAGATACTCCTTGGGAAAAACCCTCTTTATTGGAAGAGTTCCGAGATAACTTTAGAACACATCAGGATAATCCATTTTGAAAATCCAGAAGAAGCACTTCAGGCTTACAGAGCCGGGAAAATCGATGTTTTAACGAATGCAAATTTTACACCTACTGCACTCAAGCTGCTTGCCAGTTTCGATGATTTCTCGCAAGTCATGCATAGCGCAGTTAATCTCTATCAATTCAATCAATCAAATCCACCTTTTAACGATCGTCGCGTTCGTGAGGCTTTAGCTATTGCAATTGAAAGAGACAAAATAGCAGAAGACGAAGGCGGTGGCTTTGTAAAACCTGCATTTTCTTATCTGCCTTTTGCTAAACCTGCAATCAAAGAAGATGTGAAAAGAGCTAGAGAACTGCTTTCGGAAGCAGGTTTCCCAAACGGAGAAAATTTTCCAACCGTAAGGCTTCTGATAAACCGCAACGATATGCAGAAAAGAGTAGCCCGCACGATTGCAAAAATGTGGGAAAAGAATCTGAACATCAAAACTCAGATAATCGTCAGGGAAGGCAAAGAGCTCGAGGTTGCGGTTAGAAATTCTGATTTCGACATTGTTCGCAGAGGAGTCGTTTTGCCGACAACAAGTGAGACTGCAAACATGATGTTACTCTTTCCAAGAAACGAAACTTTTCCTGTCATGAGTCAGGAAATCATGGAAGAAATCATCGAAGGCGAATCGGAAGAACTACTTGACAAAAAGCTGGAAAACTGGCTCACCACGATGGAGAGCGAAACCATAACAAGCGAAGAAAGAGCTCTGCAGGAACTTCCTGCCATACCGATTTATTTCTCAACCGCTTACTCTCTGGTGAAACCCCATGTTAAAAATTTCATTTTGAACTCGTTGGATATTCCTTCACTCGAAAAAGTTCGGATAAACAAAAGCCAGTAATAATAACTTTATGCTAAATTATTTGCAAGCATTAAACATATAAAACACAGTTTCGGCAGACTAACAACAGCACTGAAGACTTGGCGATTGAAAAAGACTAGCAGCTTTGAAAATCCCCAAAACTTCCCTTGTAGTTTACCGAACTTGCGTTCTCCGAACAAAGCAGTTTCTGCAAGTTACTTATCTCTTTTTCTTTTGATTTGTTCAACGAGCCTTTTAGCATGGTTACGAGCAATCAGTGGTATTCTTTCGTCATCTGATAATTCTTCAAGAAGAGGAAGCATCTGCGATGGATCTGCAATTTCGTTCCGTTTAAGGTAAGAATCCAACCTATCCATCAAACGTGGAGCATCAAGCGGTTGATTTTCTCTTGCAAGGTTTATCTCGAATTGCCAAATAAACTGGTTGCTGACTTTGCGATACTCATCTGCCAATTCCCTAGCTTCCTTTCTTTCAGTCCAATTAAACCTGACACTTCTTTCCTTCTCTGGTGTTCTGAAACTTATCTTTGCCGTGCCTAAGTGCACATAATTTCTCTCGGTAGATTGATACTCTTCGGTAGAATCCAAAAAGTTCAATGCTTGAAAAAGCAACTTTATTTTTTCAAGCGTCGTTGCAGAAAGATTTATTGATTCTGTTATCTCTTCCTCTAAATCCTTTTTCCAAAATGTGATCCTCCCTTTACCGTTTTCGTCGTGTTCGATCTGTATGCGGTTTATTTGAAAATTCTTCGGAGCTTCAAACTCATAGAAATACCTATATTTGCTGATCGTTCCTTCTGTTCGATTTGCCTCGATCTTTTCTAGGTTTTGTGTTTCCTGAGAATTGCTACGCTGATTTCTCTTTTGTAGTATTGGCTCAGAGGCATTCGGTTGGTTCGTTTGTGTCGTTATGACTTCTGCTTTTTCGGTAGTTTTTCTAATTGCTGATTTTTTGCGTTTTGCACCTGTCTGTGCTTTCGCCGTAAAGCCGAAAAGCAGACAAAACATAACTAAAAGACCTAAAAGTTTGAATTTCATCGCTTTCCTTCTCTCACACAAGTTTGACCGAAACGATTTTTGAAATTCCGCGCTCTTGCATTGTGACTCCGTAAAGAACTTGAGCGGCTTCCATCGTTTTCTTGTTGTGAGTGATGACGATAAACTGAGTTTTAGATGCCATCTGTTTGAGTTTTTCAATAAATCTGTCAATGTTTGCATCATCAAGTGGAGCATCAACTTCGTCTAGAACGCAAAACGGCGACGGACGATATTCAAATATCGCTAAAGTAAGCGCGAGCGCTACCATAGCTTTTTCACCGCCGGAAAGCAGAAGAATGTTTTGCAGTTTCTTTCCTGGTGGTTGAGCAATGATTTCAATTCCCGATTCAAAAACTTCTTGGTTGCTGTCGCCAATTAATCTCATCTCGCCACTACCACCGCCGAAAAGTTCTTTGAAAATACGCTTGAAATTCTCATTGATTGCCTCAAATGCTTCCAAAAACTTTTGCCGTGAGCGTTTCTTTATTTCCTCCAGTGCTTCTTCGGTATCACTGATGCTCTTTAAAAGATCTGCTTTTTGCTCAAGCAAAAAATTCAATCTTTGCTCGGCTTGATGTAAATCTTCAACTGCTAGCATGTTGACTGCACCTAAGGATTCTATTTTCGCGTTGATTTCATCGGCATTTTTGCGCATTTGTTCTAAATCTTTGCGCATCTTTTCCAAATCAACGTTTCCATCACAATCTTCGATTATATTCGCTAAAGGTTCACCGAGTTGTTGATAACAATTTTCACTTAGGTTTTTCAAACTTGCCGTGGCTTCGGCTTTCTCAATCTCGATTTTTGTTCGATTGTTTCTTATCTCGGATAAGCTTTTGTTCAACTCCAAAAGTTCACGTTCTAGTTTTGCTTCCTGCTCACGAAGATTTTTTAGTTCCTCCGAAAAATTTTCAATTGCTTTTTGCTCTTCTGAAGATGTTTTTTCAGTTGCCTTAATTGAAGCCTCAAGATGCATTATTTCCTGCATCAAAGTTTCGATTCTTCGTTTGCTTTGTTCGGCTTCGGTTTTGAAATTTAAGATTCGTCGTTGTAGCTCGGCTTTCTCATTTTCAACACGTTTCAAAACAGAAATCACCTGTCGGCGTCTTTCCTCTGCAACTTGCATTTCTGTTTTCTTTCGATTAAGTTCAGCTGTCCATTTTTCCAGCTCGGCTTCCAATTCGGTAGATTTTTTGTTCAAGTCGTCAAGCTTTGAATCAGCTTCAGCAATTGCCCTTCGAGCGTTTTCTAAGTTGATTTTCAAGCTCTTTTGTCTTTGCTGGATTTGGTTTATTTCTTCTTCAGATTGCTTCATCTCGTCGGCTACCACTTTTTTATGCCTTTGTGCTCGCTCTATTTCACGATTAAATGATTCAGCTTGAATTTCTTTCGATAAAATTGTCTTTTCAAGCTCACGCTTTGACGCCTCAAGATGTGATAGTTTTTCTTGCTCTTTATACAAAGCCGATCTCGCCTGCTCGACTTGCTCGCTTTTTTCAGCTATTCTTTTGAGTAAACTTGAATTTTCTTCTTCAAGTGATTTCAGCTTGCGTTTGAAGCGAAGTAACGATGAAGAATCTTCATTTTTTGATTTTCCCGCAACAAAGAGCTTTCCAGCTATCATCAAATCCCCGTTCTGATTTATCAAAACCGAAGTTTCAAGTCCGTTTCTTTCTTTCTGCGAGAAATCTTCGACAAATTCGGCTGAAGTTTCTCGTTCAAAAACCTCTTTGAGAATCTGCGCCAAATTTTCATCAACGCCGAGTACATTCAAAATTTTTGTTTTATCTTTGGGGTTTTCATGTTTTTTTTCGATCCTTTCGTCTCGTCCGTTCTGTTGAATGCAAAGAATGCTAACTCGGCCAAGATGATTTTTGTTGAGATATTCAATTATTGCCGATGCTTCTTTTTCCGAATCAACTAGAATTGTTTGAAGAAAATTTCCGAAGATCGATTCAACCGCTCTTTCGTGTTCAGTACTTACATTAAGTCTATCGGCCAGCGTGCCTAAAACCTTTACACCGATTTTTTCTTGTTCCGCAAAAATTCTTTGGACAGCAGAAGAGTAGATCGTACCTTTTGACTCTATCTCTTTCAGGCTTTCCAGGCGATGTTTGTTGTGCACAAGTTTTTCCTGCAGCTCTTTGAGTTCTCTTTCAAGGTCCCTAACATTTCTTTCAGCTTCTTCCTTTCTTTTGGAAAGTAATCTTCCATCAGCTTGAAACAAATCTAGCTTCGATCTGAGGGCTTCAAGCTCTTTTTGAAGCTTTTGATACCCTGAGAAATGCTCGTTGAAATTTCGCTCTGCACGTTCACCTTCACGCTTCAGTCCTTCTAGACGCTCAAACAATCGCTCAATGAGATTCTGGTTTTGTCGGATTGCCTCATTAAAATGCTCAAAGGCTACCAGATGTCTAGACCTTTCGTTTTGAATTTCCTTTTGAATGTGATCTAAGAATTTAATTTCACCCAATATAGCTTTGTAAGAATCCTCAACTTGTTTCAGGCCGATTTCTTGCATCTGAGCTTTTATTTGCTGTTCCCGGTTCTGTAGGTCTTCGGCTTCCCTTTCTAAAACCTTCAGGCGAGCTTCTGCTTCATCTATTTCAGCCTGAACCTTTTCGATTCTGGTTTTCAAAGTTTCAATTTGATCTTTTTTGTGTTCCAAATCTTTAGAAAAACGGCTTTGTTGAAGCAATTTCTCAGTGTAGCTTGCCCGTAGTTGATTTAAGTTCTCTTCTACGACCGAAAGCCGTCGTTTTACTTGGTAAAATAAATCTTCCTTTTCTTGGATTCTTGAAGAAATCTGGTTTTCTTGGTTGACGAAATTTGCTATTTCAGATTCCGTCTTTTTGATTTTTTCCAGGAGAAGACTTGCTTCTACGACGAAAATTTTTCTAAGGCTAAGACGTAAATCTTCTTTGAGTTTTCTATATCGTTCAGCCTTGCCAGCTTGGCGCTTAAGGCTTGCAACTTGTTTTTCGACTTCGCTGATTATATCGTTGATGCGACTGAGATTTGTCCTAGCTGTCTCTAGTCGCACTTCTGCCGCTTTTTGGCGAATGCGAAATCTTGAAACACCTGCCGCTTCTTCAATCAAAGCTCTTCTTTCAGCAGGTTTAGCTGAAAGAATTTGTCCGATATGCCCTTGTTCGATAATTGCGTATTTTGCGCCGCTAAGTCCCGTTCCGGCAAACAAATCCTGAATATCACGTAGCCTACAAGGCTTACCGTTAATCAAGTACTCGCTTTCACCCGAACGAAAAAGTCTTCTGGTGATTGAAATTGTTTCTCCTAGAGAAGAAATCACCGAATGCGGTTTCCAACGGCGTTTCAGTTTTAATCTTTTCTGAGTCTCGATTTCGCTCGGGCTTTCTCTTTCAGATTCGATTTGTGTAGATTCTTCCTGAATACCTGTTCTTGTTAAAGATAAGGGATCATCTTTTTCAGGGGCACTGCCGTCTTCAAATCTTTTGTTTGGTTTACATTCTGTTTCTCTAAATTCGGCTATAGTTGTTTCTTCCAGCTCTTGAAGCGATTTATCGAGTTTTTCAAGTTCTTGTGAGAGATGCTCTTGGTGAGTACAAACCAGATGTAAACAGACTTCAGCCATAGACGAAGGAGAACGTTTGCTCGTTCCTTGAAAAATAAGCTCCTGCATTTCGTTTCCCCGAAGCTCTTTGGCTCTTTCGCCTAAAACCCACGAAATCGCCTCGGAAATGTTGGACTTACCACAACCGTTCGGTCCTACAATGGCAGTTATACCCTCACCCGAAAAAATAATCTCTGTATAATCGGCAAATGACTTAAAGCCTGTGATTTCCAGTCGTTGTAGCCTAAGCATTTCCCAAATTTCGAACAAACATTATAAGTGCAAACGTTGTTTTTCCTGAAAAACCGAACTCGAGAAAATCTCTATCGAGCTATACTTCGAATTTTTTGATGGAAAAAACGTCTATCTTGTTATAATATGCATCTGTGTTATATAATCTTGCGAATCAAAATTTTATGCACGAGTTAATCACCCTACTTTCCTTTCTTGCCACTGTCATCGGTGCAACCGTTCTAACCAGTTCCCTGCTTATTTCACAAAAAACTAAACCATTTTTACCCCAGGGAGAAAAAAGAATAAAAAAAACCTGGTTCGTCATGGAAGCACTTACTTGCTTTTTTATAGTAGGCTACTTGAGTTATATCGCATTTCTTCTTTACGAAAGCTACTACCTTCCGTATCTTACCTTAGCACATCTAATCATCAGTTTAGTGTTCTTTTTTGGTTCCATTTTCGTATTGTTGACGATAAATCTTGCCGAAATAATAATTAAAGATTTTCGCCAAGTGAGTAAATTGAAAACAGAAATTGGTGTTGATCCGCTAACCGGAATTCTTAACAGAAAACATTTTTTCAAACTTCTTAGAAAGAAAATTGACAAGATACAATCTAAAAGGTGTTTTCTCTCGATTGCCATCATAGACCTTGATAATTTCAAAGAAATAAACGATAACTACGGGCATCTAGTCGGAGACAAGGTGTTGCTACACGTTTGCGAAACTATAAGGCAAAATTTGAGAGAAAGAGATCTCTTGGGCAGATATGGTGGAGACGAAATTTTAGTTGCCCTGCTAGGGAATACAAAACCTCACGAAGCCAAAAAAATCATTGAACGAATCAGATTGGAGGTTGAAAACAGAAAACTGCTTTTAGAGGAAAACGGTAATGAACTGGAAATTAGAATTACAATAAGTGCAGGTTTATCATCTGAATTATGTCCGTTAGAGAACGGCCGCCTCGAAGTTCTTGTCAAGAAAGCCGATGAGAATCTTTACAAAGCAAAAGCAAGCGGTAAAAACAAAGTAATTGCAGAAAGCTAATCTGCTTTTCAATACGGAACTCAAAACCTTTTTCAAAACTTGACAAAGTTTGTCAGCTTATTTTCTAATACTTTTTTCAGTTTTGATATTTCAAAACTGGTCTGCTCAGGTGCCGCTTCTATTGGTTTGTATAAACTGGGAAGCGGAGAATAGGGAAGCCGGGTGAAAGTCCCGCACGGTCGCGCCACAGTGAAGTGATTGGAAATGTTTTATTTGAGTTTTCATGTAAGTCGCAGGTAGACATTCTAACACAAAGTTAAACAAAAGCATTTCCAATCCGAAGTCTGGAGACCTGCCTGAGCAGTTTGCCGTTGAATGTCTCGCGTTAAGGCATTCAGGCAGAATTGAATTATGGGATTTTTACAAGCCCTTTTCATTTCTGTCTTGCCTTGCGAGACAGAAATGAAAAGGGCTTTTTCTTTGATAAATCGGTTTATCTTAGGTAAATCTGCCCCTTTTCAAGGACTTTTTCGGTTGATTGAGACTCAAGTTTACTCAGACTGCAATCGAACCCATTAGCTGAAACTATACATTGAAGCTTACGGATTGAAATTAGAGGTTGAGATTGTGGATTGAAAATTATGCTGAAGATAACACAATGCAAAATTTTGCTGCTTCTGATCTTGCTATTTTCCGGTTGCAAACAGCAAACGCCACAATCAGGCTTTGAAGCACCGAATCAGCAACTACGGGTTTATCGCGAAATCACCGATGATTTGGGGAGAAAGCTAAAGCTACCATTGAAGGTAGAGAGAGCAGTTTCATTATCGCCGAACTTGACAGAGATAGTTTTTGCCGTCGGCGCAGGCGATAAGTTGGTTGGTGTAACAACTTACTGTAACTACCCAGAAAAAGCTAAGCAAATCGAAAAGATCGGCGATACCCTTAGACCGAGTCTTGAAAAAATTATCGCTCTTAAGCCCGATGTTGTTTTTGTCTCAACTGCATCGCAGCTTAAAGGATTTGCCAATACTCTCGAGCAACAAAGCATAACTCTTTTCGTCACCGACCCTGATAGCTTCGAGAAAATTTATTCAAGTATCGAAAAAATCGGTGAGATTTTCCATAAAGAAGAGCAAGCAAGAGAACTTGTTATCCAACTTAAAAACCGTGTTGCGAGAGTTGAACAAAAGGTAAAAGACTTACCTAAGCCACGAGTTTTCGTGCAAATTGATAAATCGCTTTACACAGTCGGAAAAAACTCATTTATTACGGACTTGGTGCACAAAGCTGGTGGGATTTCTGTCACCGAAGAACTCGAAGCGGATTATCCGAAACTGAGCAAAGAAACTGCTTTAGCTCTGAATCCTGAGGTCATAATTCTGACCGATAGCTACGATAACAACGAACCAAACGAAGTTTTCAAAAACTCCGATGCAGTCAAAAATAAGCGAGTTTATACGGTGAAAGCAGATATTTTGTCACGTCCCGGTCCGAGAATCGTTGATGCACTGGAGCAAGTAGCTTCTTTACTGCATCCTGAAATCGAAAAATGCGAGTGCAATAAATAGCGCGCAAAAATGTCGACTTTAGAAATATTTTGAATGAGCTACAAACAAACATAAACGATGAATGAGTGATTCTAAAAATGAACAACAACGTCTTATGGGCGTTTTTGCATTAACTCAAACAAAGATGCTAAAGGCAACCGAACAACAAACCAGATTTTTTCGGCCACGCAGATTTTTGATTTTGATCGTTCTGCTATTTTTCTTCTGCCTGACGGTTTCCGTATTTTTTGGAAGCGAAAACTTGAATTTCACAGATTTGACTAATTTAGAGAAAGCGATTTTGTTTGATGTTCGGTTGCCGAGAATCTTTCTGGGGGCTTCTGTTGGGGCGAGTCTTGCGCTTGCTGGAGCAAGTTTGCAGTCACTTCTGCGGAATCCGCTTGCCGATCCCTATCTTCTCGGTGTTTCGAGCGGAGCGGCGCTCGGCACAATGTTGGCGTTTGTTTTTTTCACCAACCTTGAATTTACGCATCCAATTTTGGCTTTCATTGGAGCTTCAACTGCAACATTTACGGTTTATCAGATGGCTAAATCGAAGGCAGGAATGAATGTTGAAAGACTTGCATTATCGGGCGTGATTGTTACAACTCTTCTGTCTTCGATAATCGTTCTTTTTACATCGCTCCTCGACGCAACGAAGTTGAGAAGCTTTACGTTTTGGTTACTTGGCGATTTATCGCAAGGAACAAAAAACGGTTTCTACATAGTTCTCATTTCGGCTATTTTGGGCGGGGCAATTTTATTTTCACAGGCTAAAGCTCTCAATTTGATGATGATCGGCGAAAAAGACGCATTTGACTTCGGGGTCGAAGTCGAAAAAGTTAGGCTGATAGTTTTTGTTACATCTGCATTTTTAGTTGGAGTTTCAGTTTCGTCGAGCGGTTCTGTTGGTTATGTCGGATTGATAATTCCGCATTTAATAAGGCTTTCAGTGGGGAGTGACAATCGGTTTGTTTTACCTTTTTCGGCAATTGCTGGAGCGACATTCATCGTGTTTGCAGATATGATAGCTCGAACCGTAATAGCACCTCGCGAACTTCCTGTCGGTGCAATCACTGCCCTTATCGGCGCACCTATGTTCATCTATCTTCTGAAAAGGAGTTAAAAACAAAATCTGTGTTGTTAGAAGTCGAAAAAATTTCTGTTGGATATAACGGCTTGCCTGTAGTTAAAGATGTCTCATTTTCGCTTGAAAGAGGGAAGATTCTGGCTTTGCTTGGTGCAAATGGTTCAGGAAAATCGACTTTACTGAAAGCGCTTAACTCGAGTCTGCCTTTGATGAAAGGTAAGATTTCGATCGAAGGAAGACATTTACAAAGCCTAACACGCCGTGAAATAGCGAAAAAAATCGCAGTAGTTGCTCAAGAAACGGAGACAAAATTTCCGATAACCGTTCTTGAATTCATTCTAACCGGCAGATTTGCTCATAGCTCGGTTTTCGGATGGGAAACTCCGAAGGATTTACAAATAGCGCATGAGTGCATGAAATTATGCAATCTCGAAGGATACGAAACACGTTTAATGAATCGGCTTTCAGGTGGTGAAAGACAAAGAGCAGTTCTTGCACGCGCACTAGCAACACAAGCACAAATGCTTTTACTGGATGAACCAACAAACAATCTTGATTTGTCGCATCAAGCGCTGACTTTCAGACTGATAAAACAACGATGTCAAAACTGTGATTCTGCAGCAATTGTAATAACGCACGACCTAAATCTGGCTTCGGAATTTGCAGATGAAATTATACTGCTGACGAATGGAACTATCTTAGCAAAAGGAACGCCACGCGAAGTTTTAACACAAGAAAACTTACAAAAGGCTTTCAACGTCGAGGTTTTACTCGATCAAAATCCGATCAGCAAAAACCTAAGGATTACAACAATTTACTAGTAGATCTTTTTCGTTTGGCTTTCGAAATTTATAAACGGAGGAAAAGCTATGAAGGTGATGCTCATAATTTTGTTTTTGACGTTTGCAGTCTTTGGACAGCAAAAAGCAGAAGTTACAGGCATACTAAAAGAAGGAAATCAGCCTGTGTCTTCGACGAAAGTTAAGCTTGTTTCAGCAACCGAAAGTTTTGAAACCACTACGGATACAGAAGGAAGATTTAGCTTTGAAAATGTAAGTGACGGAAGCTACCTGTTGATCTATGGCAACAACAGGGTATTGGTTACGGTTATAAACGGGAAAGCGTTTATATCGAACTCACCCAATGTAGTTTTAATATCGGCCAATATCTTACAACCGATTGAAGAAGTTTCAAAAACAGTTGATGTGATTGACTTTAGTCAAATTCAAGAAAGAAACGAATTCTCTTTAGCAGAAAGTTTAAGACAGATTCCGGGCTTCCACATTCAACAACTCGGCGGCTTTGGACGCCTTGCAAGCGTCAAGACCAGAGGTTTGAGAAATCAGGACACTGCCGTTTTAATTGACGGCGTGAGATTTCGTGACGTAGCCTCGATTTCTGGTGATGCAACTGCATTTTTGTCGGATCTTACACTTACAGGTATTTCAAGAGTCGAAATTCTCAGAGGTCCGGGTTCATCACTTTACGGAACGAATGCCATCGGCGGGACGATTGATCTTCAAACTCCAAAACCTGAAGCTGGTATGAAAGGAGAGATCGGAGGTCTGTTCGGTGGATACGGCCTGGGAAGATTTCATTCTAAATTTAGCGATGGCACAAGAGACAAAAAATTTGTCTATGGATTGAGCATTTCGCGAACGGCTTACACAAAGGGTATTGACGAGCAAGACAACGCTCACAATACAAATTTTCAGGCTCGAATTGAATTTAATCCGTTTCGTTCAACAAACATTTCAGGAAGATTTTTCATTTCAGACGCTTACGTTCGTCTTAACTCAAACCCCGACACAATCGGGCCTTTACCTCCGACAAACTCGTTGATCATAAAAGCTATACCGCTTTCCCGCTCGGAATTGAAAAGATACGAGAACGGCACGCCTGCAAGTCAACTCAATCGCAATAACGCAACTTTTATTCCTGATGCAAACGATCCGGACAGCACTCAGAAATCTAAATTTTTCAACGGTCAAGTTGTTTTAACTCAGGCTTTGAGAAGCGATCTAATTCTACGGGCTTTTTACTCAGGGTTGAAAACTTCAAGGAAAAATCAAAACGGAACGTTAGGAGTTGGATTTCAGAGTGCTTCAACTTCTATTTTCGATGGAACGGTTCAAACCATAAACGCAAGGCTTGATTGGATACCAAATCGTATTCACGAAGTAACTCTTGGCTACGAGTTTGAACATGAGAAATACGGAAATGAAGGTTTTACACCAAGCGGAACCGGTAATTTTTTCACAAGAGCTTATCAGTCCAGTAACTCGTTCTTCGCCCAAGATGTAGTAAGGCTCCTAGAAGGGAAACTAACTTTAAGCGGCGGATTCAGAGTTCAAACGTTTAATCTCGAAACACCAAAATTCAGTCTCACAAACGCACCATACCAGAATCTTTCGCTAGAAAACCCACCAACAGCCTATACTTTCGATGGCGCAGCATCGTATTTCATTACCCAAACTAGAACAAAGCTACGTGCTCATGTTGGAAAAGGTTACAGAGTGCCGAGCTTGTATGAAAGATTTGGTAGCTTCTTTAGCTCATTCTTACGTAGCTTTGTAGCTCTGGGAGACCCAAATCTAGGACCCGAAAGAACTTTTGGTGGAGATGCAGGAATCGAGCAATACTTATTCGGTGATGATTTGAAACTTTCAGCAGTTTACTTTTATACGAAATTGATAAGAACAATCGGATTCGGAAGTCCTGCTTCAAACATCGGCACGACACCTCGTCCATTCGGTGGATATTTCAACACGCAAGGTGGGATTTCCCGCGGCGGCGAGTTCGCAGCAGAAGCCAAAATAGCGAAAATTACAAGTATTTTCGCATCCTACACCTACATAAACAGCGACCAGCGTCAACCTCAAGTTGCAGGAAGCGGAATAATAGAAACTCTAGCAGTCCCGAAACATCAATTCACACTCGTTACAACTCAGAAAATCAAAGATTTTTGGGTAAACCTTGATTTTCTGACAAAAAGCAGTTATCTGGCTCCGATTTTCAGCAATTCGGTTTTCAGGAACTATATTTATCGCTTCGACGGCAATAAGAAAGCCGATCTAACAATTGGCTATCAGGTGCCACTCAAGAAAGAGAACTTGCGACTCAGAATTTCCGGGACAATCGAAAATCTTCTAGGTGATGAATACTACGAAAATGGATTCCGAACATTCGAGCGTTACGGGCGTTTCGGATTGAGTTTCAGTTTCTAAATCTGAATATCTGTAACTCTGATCCTTCCCCGTATCTTTAGGCGCAAAAAGCTTCTGAAAAAGCCAAAAAGCCTACGAATTTCTGTTCGTAGGCTTTTATTCTTGCGAATCACTAGCTTTGCGGAACTTTCACAAACCACTTTGCGAACCTACAGCTACGTATTCAGCCTCATTCTCATCAATCAAATAAGGCGTTAGTGGTTTTTCTTCGTCTTCGGCAAGAATTTTTCTAGCAATTACGGGTAAGGCTATGGATTTAGCTTTACCTATTCCGGGAACTTTCTTACCTTTAGCATAAACTGGATGTCGCCCGTAGGTTCTATACCATTCTGCTACAGTTGCAGTCATATGCATACTTTCTATAATCTGACGCCAGCCAACGCCCGTGTTATATGCGCAAAAACTTATTTCGCCTTCCTGCGTGCCGTAAGGAATTACACACATTTCGGTTCTTCGAAAATCGTAAGTGTAAAGGTCTTGAAACCACATACCTTCAATACAAAGAACGCGCCAAACATCTTTTTCCGAAACAGGTTGTTTCATTCGGTCATTTCTATCGGAGTTAGAGCTTGTCGAAGAAGGCTTAAAAAGATTTATGATTTGAGAAATGGGAAAATCTTTTGGTGCTTTTTCGGGATTGTAGTTTCTCATTATAGCCATAACGAGCTGTGCCATTGTTAACTTTTTGCCACGCGCCGTGTCGGTGATTACCGCAACATCTTTCATAAACTGCTCATAGTCGAAAAACTCAAAAAGTGACTTCATTTCGCCTGTCTTCTTGTTTACGACTACAAGCGTGAAGATTCCGCAGTTGGGATGACAGTTACAAGAAGACCAGCCCCAAGGAGCATCTGCACCTTGAAGCATATCCATCACGCTGGTAAATGCCGAATAAGATGAAAGCGGAAACCAATCTCTCAAAGGTTCCAATGAAAGGCAATCCTTTAGCTGTTCTTTCAAATCATGTGCCATGTCTGAAAGCGTGTATCTTTGTTTCCTACGAGTTTCATCTGAAACATCTTCATCACGTCCTGTAAAACTTACGGGTTGAAATGCAATTGTTTGAATTTTATCAATGTTTGCGGCAGCAAATCTGACTATATCGCCGATAGCATCATTGTTGATTGTATTGACAATCGTTGTTACAAGCGTTACCTTTATTCCAACCGATGCAAGGTTTTCGATTGCCTTCAATTTAACATCGAATAGATTCCCAACTCCACGATGTTTATTTTTTTCCTCGCCGACTCCATCGAATTGCAGATAAACTCCGTGTTGCCCTGCTTCTTTTGCTTTACGACAAAACTCTATGTCTTCGGCATAACGAATTCCATTAGTAGCTGCCAAAATTCTGTAAAATCCGATCTTTTTAGCGTAGGCTACTGCATCGAGAAAATGCGGTGATAAGGTCGGTTCTCCACCAGAAAAGAGAATGATGATTTGACGGCGTGGCTTGAAACTTACGGCCCTATCTAAAATTGCCTTGATGTCTTCAAAAGAAGGTTCGTGAACGTAGCCGACTTGATTAGCATCCATAAAGCAGGGACTGCACATCATATTGCATCGGTTCGTTAAATCAACCGTTAAAACTGCGCCACGTCCGAATTTTATGTCGGAAGTGCCGTGATGATGAACATGTGCATCATCAGCAGTTCGGAAATCCCTTCCGAAAAACAAGGATTCGATTCTTTTCAGAAAAGCAGCATCCGTCGCTAAGACGTCTTCAAAAAAGCCGTGAATCGGACAGGTCTTGCGAATGTAGATTTTGCCATTTTCTTCAATCAGTTGAGCCTTGATTTCACCCGGATGTGAATACATCAAGACTTCGAGCGGAATATCTCCTTTGATAACACCTTCACGCACTATCTTGACGCACTTCGGACAAAGAGAGTCGGTTTCTCGCGGAAACCCAAGCGGTGGACTGGTTCTTTCATAAGATTTAAGCAGTGGCGCTGGCGCCCATTTTGGATGAATTGACTTACCTTCGGGAAGCGCCGTATTTACAGCTTGAAAGGCTTTCCAACCTATATCAGCAAGTTTTGATACTATTTTCGAGCCTTTTCTACCGCCAGTTTGCGATTCACCACGCCTGAAATTATCTATGAACATAGTCCCAAAACCTCAATCAAGCTTCAAAACTAAACAAAAACCTAAATTATTTTTCAGATTAACAAATTTCTCGACTATATCAAAAAATGTCACAACGATAGACAACAGAAACTCTTATTTAGAAACCTAGATTAACTGATGACTTTCCGGCATTAATGCGATTTCGGCAACTACGCCTTCGCCATCTTGAGTAGCAGCGAAAAATATAGCCTTAGCCGCATCTTCAACTGTGAGCATTTTTGAGCGATCAACTCTCATTGTGGATATTCCGTCCCAAAATGTTGAATTAACGCCACCGAAGTGCATCAGCGAAAACCTTATTCCACTTCGCCTGTATTCCTCTTTCAAACACTTTATCATTCCTGTCAAGCCGTATTTAGCTGCACAATAAACCGAAGCCTGAATCATTGGAGCTTTACCTAAAACTCCTGGTATCATGACAACTCTACCAAATTTTTGCTTTGCCATGACCGGCAGAACTGCTTTCAGAACAATGAAAGCAGTTTTCAGGTTTGCATTTATCGAATCCTCGAAATCTTTCAATGTCAGATCACTAAAAGGCTTTAGAATACCTAAACCCGCAGTATGAACAAGAAAATCAATTGAACCGAATTTTTTCAAGGTTTCGTCAATAAGCGTCTGGACATCAGATTCGACGCTTGCATCAACTTCCATTGCTAAAACGTTTGGATTACCTTTGGAGTTAAGTTTATATTCAAGCTCCATCAATTCTGCAAAATTTCGTGAGCAAATAACTACGTTAGCGTGTGCTTCGGAGAAAAGTTCTGCGGTAGCGCGTCCAATTCCACGCCCTGCACCAACTATAAGAACGGTTTTGTTCTCAAGATTCATTTCGACCTCCCCTTGCTCGTTTTTCTAGAACTTCAATGGTTTAATTTAGCGAATTTTCCGAAAAAAATCATCCTGGCTAATTTCACTTTGCATATTTTGTTATTGCATGAATTAACACAGCTGAAAGGTCGGGCTCTATCGGTCCTTTGTTTACGTGGCTATTAAGACTATAAAACACAGAAGCTTGCTTTGTTGAACGATGATCGACTAAATCAGCAAAGTTAAAGAGAATTTACCTTGGAACATATATGTAAGCGGCAACTGACTACTTTATCTTTTCATTCCAGACTGCTTCAAAGATATTTGCAATCCACCAAAAAGACCCTTTGACTCCCAAATGCTCAATCATCAGCTTAAAAACTTTCGGATGAATCTGTGCCGTTTTTGCAAGCACTTTTCTGAAAGATGAAAATTTCATTCGATCCTGAAAAAGCTCCCTTGCAATTTCTGGGTCAAGTTTGCTTAAAGCCATCATTACGGCATTCATAGTTTCGTTAACGACAGAAGCTTTGCTCTTAGGTGTCGGCCGCATAAATTCCGCTAAACTCGCCATCTGCGCAACGTTTGGTTCATAAGTGTTTATTTGTGAAAGCGATTTTTCATCTAGTGAATTTTCCTTCAAAGCCTCTTCAACAAGACTTGTAAGCTTACGGAAATTTCTGACATAGGACCCGAAACCACAAAAGGTCAAAGGACTGGAAAGCCCGGCAGAATCGCCAATTAAAAGAATTCTATCGGTCGCAACTTTCTTCAGATTGTTCCATCCATGGTGATGGTAACTGGGAATATAACCAAAAACAGGTTTGACTACCCTCCAACTGGTGGTTCTGATTTTGTAGTCTGAGATTTTCTCAAAGTATTCTTCAAAAAGCCTAAACAGGGACTTATCAACATTTGAGCTTACGGAATCATAAAAGAAAAGGTAGGTTGTGTATTTGTCTTTCTTTGGGTCTCCAGCAAAACCTTCCCAAATAAGCTGTCTGCCATCCGTAATGTCTTCAGTTGAAACTAGAATTTCACCAACCGAAAAATCAACTTCCTTGCTATCTTTGCCTCGTTGGAACCCGCTGGCAACCGTGCCTACGGTAGGGCAAACATGGGTTATTGATTTCCCTACGTTGATCTGTCTGGAAATCGGTGAGTTTGTTCCAGTTGCATCTATGAAAAGCCGCCCGCTGAAAAATCTCTTCTTTTTTGTCCTAACTTCCTCGCATTCAACTATAACCTTCTCTTTCAGCACGTAAGCACGCTTGAATCGGAGATAACTTTCCGTTCTCGAATCAGTTTGTTTTAATTTTTCCGCTGCCAGGCCGAGCAATTTGTTTGCATCTAGTGCAACATTTAGAACATCTCTCATGAAAAGTGGTGGTGCTTTGATTTTGGAATTCTTATCATAGAACTTCACAAAACCGGATTTATAGCGATTCACGACTGCCTTTTCAATCTCTTCTTTACTGAACAAACCCGCTTTTACAAATTCTTCAAGTTCTTGATCTGAAATGTTCCAATCTCTATGGGTTTGCCCGACGGTAAAAGCATCAAATACAAACACCCTACGGTTGTATTTGGCACTCATTAAGGTTGCATGTAAAAGTCCTAAGGTCCCGCCAGCGTAGATTATTTCAAAGTCTTCTTCTACATCAACTGGTGAAAACGCTGTTGGAATCGAAAAGAAAACTACTTCCTCAAAGTGGTCAGGCTTTCGCATAAAAGAATCCCAGCGCTCTTCAAGCATCCAGATTCGCTCAAGATACTCCTCCCTGTTCGGCAAACAACCGAGATTTTTTACCAAAAGCGGATATTTTTTGCTTATTTCCGAAAGATTGAATTGTCTCATCTTCTTCTTGGGATTTCTTTATGCTCTGAATACAGAGATTTCAGGTATTTCGAAACTTATGTCTGTTTTGCTTTTTCCCAAAGTGCATCCATTTCGTCTAAATTTGCTTCTTCGATTCTTTTTCCATTTGCCTTTAATTCCTTTTCAATTTTACAAAAACGGTCTCTGAATTTTCGATTCGTTCTTTTCAAGGCAGTTTCAGGTTCAATGCTGAGCTTTCTAGCAAGATTTACCACAACGAACAATAGATCACCGATTTCTTCTTCAATTTCATTCTTGTTTCCTTCTGCAACCGCTTTTTTTAATTCTCCGATTTCTTCATCCAGTTTTTCAAAAATTTGTTCCGCATTTTCCCAATCAAAACCAACTTTTGATGCTTCTTTCGTAAGCTTTAATGCTTCCATAAGTGCTGGAAAGGTAACAGGAATAGCGTCGAGAAGTGAATCCTCAGATCTTTTGCCTCTTTTCTTCCTTTCATTTGCTTTGAGTTTATCCCAATTTTGTAGAACTTCTGATGCAGTTTTGAACTTTGCATTCTCAAAAACGTGCGGATGCCTCAAGATAAGTTTTTCGGTTATACCTTTGATTATTTCATCAATGTTAAAATCGCCGTTTTCTTCGGCAATTACCGAATGAAATACAACTTGAAGAAGAACATCGCCCAGTTCTTCCTTAAGAGCATTTTTGTCGTTTTCCTTCTCAGCTTTCTCGATTGCTTCAAAAGCTTCATAGGCCTCTTCGAGAAGATAAGGCGCAAGACTAGAGTGGGTTTGCTCCCTGTCCCACGGGCATCCGCCGGGCGCGCGGAGTTTTTTCATTGTAGCTACCAATTCATCAAAATCTTTCGACATAACGATTTTTATTTTTTATTATAATTTGCAGACATTCTACAACTCAAAAGTCGAACTCTAAAGGTGTTCCTCAAGGTGTTGAAAAAGATTTGCACTCCTAGGCCTTTGTTTAATCAACAAAATCGCCTGAATTTCGCCTTGAAATCAACTCCAATTCCTGATAGTTTCTTATAAAGAAAGGTCTAATTGGAGGTGTTAGTGTGATGAAAGTGAAATTTGCCCTTATGATTTTTCTGGCATTTTTTATCGCTGCACCGTCCGTTTTAGCTGAAGGACAAGGAAGTGGTTGTCCTTATGTTTGCCGTGAAGAATATAAGCTGTGTAAGAAGAAGAAAAACAAGAGAAAATGCAAGCTAGAGTATCGCCGTTGCCTAAGGAGTTGTCCTCGCTAATTTTTTCGAGTTTCAAGCTCTAGCTCAGTTTGTTTTAGAGCTAAGTTACAACAAGATTTTCTTTTATTTTCGAAAACATTTGTTCCATATTACTAGTGCCGACAGTTTAGTTCGGCAAGATGGGTGTTTTTTCATATCTTCTCTGCGTAACCAACCAGTAGGGAGCAATTTTTACAGAGGTAAGCAATCACAAAGATTCAGTTTCGTTGAAAGCTTTATGTTAAAATTCTCCTTTCGTCATGAATTTGTTAAAAAATGCAACAAAGATCATTCTAATCTTCTTAATCCTTTGCGGTTGTAGTTGGCGAAAAACTGGCGAAAACCTAAACGCATCTGTTGATGAAACCGCTGTTGAAAATCTCCAAACAAAAGAACCGGAAACTTTCCAAACCGATCTGATTTTGAGCACTTTTCCCGAAGATGAACCGAAAGAAAGAAAGATTTTCATAGCAAAAGACGGCGATAAACGCCTTGTAAAATTCCATAGTAAGGCTTGGCTGCAGATTGACAAGAAAATCTTTCTTCTTGATTACAATCGAAAAGTATTCGTCGAACTCAGTCAAGTTGATGAGGAACGAGCATTTTCAAATGACGATGTAGATTCACTCTCGAAAATGGTAACTTCCGAGTTTGTCAATAAACGATTCGACTCAAAAATTCAAAAAATCTCAACGGAAGAGGGCATATCAAAGTATCTTGTAACCTTGGAAAATTCGAATAAAAGCGAAATCATCGTTTCCTATGACGAGAACAAGAAAATCATAATCGCACAAGAATTTTTCTCTGTAAGAGATAAAGACAGAAAACTTTTATACAAGATGGAGCTTCGGAATTGGTCATCAGAGGTTTCGCCAGAAAACTTCAAGTTTCCCAAAGGGTTCAGAAAAGTTAAGCCAGAAGAGTTTTGAGACAAACAGGTGTGAAGAATATGAACGACGAAATATCGGGATTACTTAAATCGAAGCTTGAAAAAGCGTTTTCTAGGACTCCATACGTAAATCTATTGAAAATGGAGGTTATAGACTTGAAAACAGGTCAGGCTAAGCTTCAACTGCAAGTGCGTGATGAACTCAGACAATCTCACGGGCTTCTTCATGGTGGAGCAACAGCCTCGCTAATAGACACCGCAACAGGTTTTGCCGTAGCAACCGAACTAAAAAAAGGCGAAAAGGCTTCTACTGTTGATTTGACAGTTCATTTTCTTCGACCAGTCCTTGAAGGCAAGATTATCTGTAACGCAAGAGTCATTAAACATGGTAAAAGGTTGATAACGGTTTCGGCTGAGGTTACGGATGAAAAGAACGATCTTGTAGCAACAGCTCTTTCTACATATTCAAAATTAACAAGTGAGTGACAAAATATCGCAAATGTCAGAAATAAAAACACTTCTTGGATACTTAAAACCCTACAAAACTTCAGTATTCTTGGGCATTTTGTGTGTATTATTTTCCATGCTGATAGGTCTGTCGGTGCCTTATTTGGTCGGCATGGCAATAGACGATCTTGCCCAAGGTGTCACTTGGCAGAAAACGTTTTTTTACCCTGCTGTGATTTTGTTAGCCAGTTTCCTAAGCGGTCTATTTCTGTTCTGGCAAAGAAGACTTTTAATAAATACTTCTCGCCATGTCGAATATGACATGAGAAGAGACTTCTACGCATCACTTGTCCATCAGCCACTAGAATTTTTTCAGCAAAATCGCATCGGCGATTTGATGGCACGTGCAACAAATGACTTGTCTGCAGTCAGGCAAGTGGTCGGACCGATGATTTTGTATTCTTGCCAAGCTATATTTGCCTTGCTTATTGTAATTCCGATTTTGCTTAGTATTAGCGTAAAGCTTACGCTTCTTTTGTTAATAACAATGCCGCTGGTTTCGATCACGGTGAAAATTCTCGGTCATCGAATTCACACGCATTTTGAAAAAATTCAGGAAAAATTTTCTTCGATAACGGCAACAGCGCAAGAAAACATCGCTGGCGTGCGTGTTGTTCGTGCCTATGCCCAAGAAGAAGCCGAAATAGAAAAATTTCAGAAGTTAAACAGAGAATACGTCAAGCAAAATCTATCACTTGTAAAATACTCAGCCGCAATGCGTCCACTTCTTTTCTTCTTGATCGGACTTGGATTCGTTATCATCGTTGCAGTTGGAACTCCTATGGCTGTTCGCGGTGAAATATCTGCGGGCGACTTTGCGGCTTTTATTTTGTATTTGCAGAGAATGATCTGGTATCTGATTGCACTGGGTTACGTTGTAAATCTTTATCAACGCGGAACAGCCTCGCTTAAACGAATCAAACAAATCCAGGAAATCGAGCCTAAAGTTCGCGATCTTCCCGATGCCACAACTCAACCTGAAATCAAAGGCGAGATTGAACTGAGAAATCTGAGTTTTTCATACGACGGCAAAACACAGGTTCTACAAGGTATAAACTTAAAAATCGAAAGAGGCAAAACCGTTGCCTTTGTCGGAAAAACCGGGAGTGGAAAATCAACTCTAGTGAGTCTAATCCCGCGTCTTTTGGATGCCCCTGACAACACGATTTTCATTGATAACGTCCCTATAAAAAAATACCTTCTCAAGCAACTCAGAAGCTCGATAGGCTTTGTCCCGCAAGAAACGTTTCTTTTCAGTGATACCTTGGCAGGTAACATAGCGTTCGGTATCGAGAAACTATCAGACCCTGACGAAAAGAATCAAGATGAAAATGGGAAAGTTTACTTCTCTATTAGGGAAGCAGCAGAAATAGCCGGCTTAACCGAAGACATAAAATTCTTTCCCGATGGTTACAATCAACTAGTCGGCGAACGCGGTATAACACTTTCAGGTGGTCAAAAACAGCGTGTTTCGATAGCAAGGGCTATTATCAGAAATCCTCAGATTCTGATTCTGGATGATTCTCTCTCGGCAGTTGACACTTATACAGAAGAGAAGATCTTGCGAAGACTAAAACAGATTCGTAAAGATAAAACTACTTTAATCGTCTCTCACAGAATCTCAACCGTTAAGGATGCCGATTTGATATGTGTTCTGAAAAATGGAAGGATAATTGAACAAGGTCGCCATGAGGAACTTCTTGCTCTTGACGGCGAATATGCGGACCTTTATCGTCGTCAGTTACTTGAAGAAGAAATAGCCGCTACATAAATTCAAGCAATATGAAAATTCTCAAAAACTACATACAAAGACGCGAAAAGTATTTGGCTTTTCTCGGTGATAACCGAGTTGTAAGACCTTTTGAGTGGGGAATTGAATTTGTGAAGGATTCTAGCTGTTATAGTAAAAGCGAGCAAAGTCCGTTAGAATTTTTCCGTAAATTCTCACAGCAAACTATTTCCTCTAGTGATGAGTTTTTCGGCTTGCCCGAAATAAAAGATTATAGGGTCGAGAGCAACACGGTTAAATGGACCAGCGCACTGAAAACAGTTTCGGAAGAAAATAACATCGTTTATGCTCGATTCTTTCCTTACAGAAAGAACAAAAAAAGTGCAGTTGTTGTTCTATCGCACTGGAACGCAAAAGCTGGAAGTTACTATGATTTGTGTAACACTTTTAACAAAGTCGGTATTTCCGCCTTGCGGCTGACTCTTCCTTACCATGAAGAAAGAATGCCACCAGAGCTTCAGCGTGCCGATTACCTAGTATCTCCAAACATCGGCAGAACATTGCAATCGGTAAGACAAGCTGTTTTAGACACAAAAGCAGCCGTCAGATGGCTACATTTGCAAGGTTATGAAAGGATCGGCATCGTTGGAACCAGCATCGGTAGCTGCGTTGCTTTCTTAGCTTTTGTCCATGACCCTTTGATTCAAGTAGGAGTTTTTAATCATGTTTCAGGACATTTTGCTGATGTAGTTTGGCGTGGCATCTCAACTTATCATGTTCGTGCCGGCTTTGCGGATAAAATCACTTTGGAAGACTTGAGAGAATGCTGGATGCCTATTTCACCGATAGTTTATCTCGACAAACTCACGCAAAACCCACGCCCGCAAAGATACATCTACACGCTTTATGACCTTAGCTTCCCTGTTGATCTTTCAAAACAACTAATGAAAACTTTACGAGAAAAAGGAATTAAACACAGCGAAGTTTGCCTCCCTTGCGGCCATTACACGCTTGGCGAAAAACCCTGGGTTTACTTGGACGGATGGAAAATCGTCAGTTTCTTGAGAAAACATCTTCTGAAGGGAAACCGTTCTTAAAACAAAAATTTTCTTGAAACAAAAGTCTCTTGAGGTAATATTTCAAGCCTGCAAATCGGACAAAAACTGAAATCTCAAACAGAAAAACATCAAAATTTGTCTCAGATTCAGTGAAAAATACAAATAAAAATTGAATCTGGAATGCAAATTTCAGCGAATTAAATTTTGGTTGAAAAGGATGAAAAAAGCGAGATTAGCGATACTAGCTATTTGTTTGGTATTCTTTTCAATATTTTTGATTCAGAAAATTGCGACCGATAGGGCGGAAACGGCAAGTCAATTAAAGAGAATTCGCAAAGGTTCACAGCAGAAGGCAAAAGAACTTTTTTCAAAGCATTGTGCTCGCTGTCATGGCGAAGATGGAAAAGCCGAAACTCAAGAAGGGCTTGATTTAGGCGCAACTCTAACAAGCGAGAGAGTAAAGAAGATGAGTCAAGCTAAGATAATTTCGATAATCAAAGAAGGTAAAGGTGCAATGCCACCTTTCGGCAAAGAAATTTCTAGGTCTGAAATATCTTTGTTGGCAGATTACGTCAAGAAGTTTTCAAAATAAAGTGAGTTTTCCTATTGAAAAAGAGCATAAAATTTTCTGGTAAAGAAAAAGTTTCGGTTTTAGTTCTGAAGCGATTAGGTAGCAAGTGAAATAACCGTTTGCCGCCAATTGCTTGAACGGCAAACAAGAAGGTGCAGCTTTTTGAAACTATGTTTTTTTCTGCACCTTCTTTTGCTTTGTTACAGTAAAGGCCTTTGGTTACAAAGGCGATCCTTTTGGAATTTTGAAGAACGAATTATTCAATTTCCTGCTTAACCGTTTTAAGAGGGTTATTACTTTTTCAACCAACCCAGCAAAACGTTTAGTGTAATGTCGCGATTAGTTTCATAGATTGCCTTAGTCAGTGGTATGTTTTTCGGGCAAACCTTGACGCAGTTTTGAGCATTTCCACAGTTTGTGATTCCATCATCTCCCATTAGGCCTTCTAATCTTTCCTTCATATTCATTTTACCTGTTGGGTGCATGTTAAAGAGTCTAGCCTGAGCGATTGCTTGTGGTCCTATGTAGTTGTCGTCATGATATTGTGGACAGGCCTCAAGACAGCATCCGCAGGTCATGCATCGCGAGTAAGCATATCTTTCAAGAGCTTCCTCATTGGAAATTCTTGGTCCCGGTCCCAAATCGTGAGTTCCATCCAATTCTATCCATGCTTTAACCCGTTTTAGATGCTCAAACATCCGAGACCTGTCAACCTTCAAGTCCCGAACATTTGGGAATTTTGACATTGGCTGTAGTGTTATCACGTTGCTTCCGGTGTCAAGTATCAAATCATCAATCAAAGCCGAGCAAGCTTGCCTGACTCTTCCGTTGATAACCATCGTGCAAATGCCGCAAACTTGCTCTAAACAACTCATGTCCCAAACAGGCGGTGTTGTTTTCTTTCCTTCTTTTGTAACCGGGTTTTTGCGTATTTCCATCAACGCGGAAATAACGTTTAGATTTCTCCGATAGGAAATCTCGAAAGTTTCCCAATAAGAGGCCGCATCAGGTTTTTCACGCCTTTGAATCTTTATTTGTATCGTTTGCGGCGGATTTTCTAAAACTTTCTTTCGCCCATTTTTTGTTTTCATAAGCCTATTCTCACTTATCTTTTGGTTTGCTGTAATCCCGCTTTCTCGGTGGTATTAAGCTAACATCAACCGGAATGTAACTGAAAACAGGTCCTTCGGCAGACCATTCGGCAATTGTTGTCTTCAACCATTCCTCATCGTTTCTTTCAGGAAATTCGGGTTTGTAATGAGCGCCACGAGATTCGTTTCTGTTGAGTGCGCCGAGCGTTATTACACGCGCAAGTTCAAGCATATTCCAAAGCTGACGAGCATGCGGAAGTGCTTGAGTAGCCCAAAGATTCGAGTCGTTTATTGAAATGCGCTTAAACCTATCCATCAATTCAAGGATTTTTTCATCGGTCGCTTTAAGCCTGTCGTTGTAGCGGATGACTGTGACGTTTTCGGTCATCCATTTTCCGAGTTCTTCATGTATCTTGTATTGATTTTCCGGTCCTTCGCTTTTGATTATTCTTTCATTTATTTCTTGTTGGCGTCGGATTTCTGCATCATAAATCCCGTTTGTTTCTGTTTCCTTACGCTCCACATTTTTTGCATATTCCACTGCTGACGCAGCAGCTACGAAACCACCATAAACGCAAGAGAGCAAAGAGTTAGCTCCGAGTCTATTGGCGCCGTGAATCGAAAAATCACATTCACCTGCAGCCAGCAAGCCCGGGATGTTGGTTCGCTGTTCATAGTCAACCCAAAGCCCGCCCATCGAATAATGGACACCGGGGAAGATTCTCATCGGCACATAGCGCGGATCATCGCCGACAAACATCTCATAAATTTCCAAAATTGCACCTAACTTGCGGTTCAAAGTTTCAGCAGGAATATGAGTTAAATCTAAATAGACCTGATTTTCGCCGTTAACACCGTATCCGTCAAGACAAACTTGGAAGATCTCCCTTGTGGCAATGTCGCGTGGAACCAGATTTCCGTAAGCCGGATATTTTTCTTCGAGAAAATACCAACGCTCTGATTCAGGAATATCACGCGGATCGCGCCTGTCACCTTTCTTTCGCGGCACCCAGATTCTTCCACCTTCACCGCGCGCCGATTCGCTCATCAAGCGAAGTTTGTCCTCGCCAGGAATTGCGGTTGGATGAACTTGAATGAACTCTCCATTTGCATATTTTGCACCCTGTTGATAGCAAGCAGAAGCTGCGCTTCCTGTGCAAGTTTGTGAATTCGTTGACTTACCGAAAATCAAGCCTGGCCCACCTGTAGCCATTATAACTGCATCGGCAGGAAATGCTTTGAGTTCAAGTGTCTGAAGATTCATTGCTACAACACCACGGCAGACCTGGTGACTGTCTAAAACAAGTGAAAGCATTTCCCAACCTTCGTATTTTGTTACTTTTCCAGCAACCTCGTATTTTCTAACCTGTTCATCGAGAGCATAGAGAAGTTGTTGACCAGTGGATGCACCCGCATAAGCTGTGCGATGATGAAGCGTTCCACCAAAACGGCGAAAATCGATCAAACCTTCTTTTGTTCTTGAAAATGGAACGCCCATTCTGTCGAAAAGATAGATTATCTGCGGTGCCATTTCGCACATCCGCTTTACAGGTGGTTGGTCTGCCAGAAAATCCCCGCCGTAAACAGTATCGTCAAAGTGCTTCCATGGAGAATCACCTTCACCTTTCGTGTTAACAGCACCGTTTATCCCGCCTTGAGCACAAACCGAATGCGAACGCTTTACAGGCACAACCGAGATCAAATCAACATCATAGCCAGCTTCAGCAATCTTCATTGTCGCCGACAAACCGGCTAACCCTCCACCGACAACAACTATTTTCATTTTCTTCGACACTGCCATTTTTTAAACTCCTCGTATTTTCTTAAAACTTTTCAAATCTTCCCAAACTTTTCTAAACCTCAACAAATGTCTTAGATTTCAAAATCTATGAGCTAGATTCCAAATCCTTACGAACTTTTCGGATTTCAAAATCTCCTCGGAGCTAAAGGCTCTACTCTTTCGATCTTTTCAATTTTCTTTTCTTGTTTCTCCACATCGCAAAGCATCTCAGGCATTAATCCACAAGGACGGACAAAAGAAAAGGCAGCGTTTGTTCCTGCGGCAAAAAGTGCAAAAGCTACTAAGGCACAGGCATAAAGTGCTACTTTCTGAGCTTTTTCACCAATGATAATGCCCCAATCAACAGCAAATAGAAACATTCCATAGCCAAGATGCCACGCCGTCGCCGCTACCCCTAGAATGTAAAAAATCAAAATTCCAATGTTTTGGAAATCTCCTGCGATTATCGCAAAGGCTTTATCTGCATTTCCAGCAACTTTTGTATCTGTCAATCCGAAACTTCCAAATAGTCCGAATCTGAAATGCAATATGTGAAACAAGATGAAAAAGAATAAAAAGACGCCCGTAACTCGCTGAAAAACATAAAGCCAGTTTCTTGCGTAACTATAGTTAAAAACATTTACCTTTGCTTCTGCGGATATAAAGATTCCATAAACAGAATGGAAAAGAAGAGGCAAAAAGATACCGAAAATTTCTATAAAAAGTAAAAAGGGTAGATGATGAATATCAGCAACTGCTTCGTTGAAAACTTTTTCGCCATACATTGCCTTCGAGTTCGTAAACATGTGGGCGAAAAAGAAAATCCCAAGTGGAACAATGCCAGTCAATTGATGCAACTTTCTCAGAAAGAACGTTTTGCTTACCGCCATCTTTTTTCAAACCTTTCCTTTCAGTCTCTGTTTTTGAGATTAGAAGATTTAAACTTATGTTTCAATCGTTAGAGTTATGAGTTTTGCTTTTTTGATAAATAAGTTTTGATAAACTTTCTTGAAGAAAGTTTGTAGAAAAACTTATTATTGAATTGAAAAGCTTATGCACATTGAAACCTTGAAAATCTTTTGCGATCTTGTAGAAACACAAAGTTTTTCGTTAACCGCAGAGAAGAATTTTATTACGCAATCGGCTGTCAGCCAACAAATTCGTTCGTTGGAGAAGCGATTTAGTCGGCGCCTTGTTGACAGAGTGCGAGGAAAACGGGAGATTCGGTTGACTCCAGCAGGAGAAGTTTTCTATAGGGCGTCGAAACGAGTTTTAGAGAGTTATGATCAGCTTCAGGAGTCAATGAGAAGTTTGACAGGAACAATTAGCGGAAAGATAAGAGTCGCTACTGTTTATTCGGTCGGACTACATGAACTCCCACCTAAGGTAAGAGAATTTATGTCAAAGTTTCCAGCTGTGAAGATTGATATTGAGTATTCGAGGACGACAAGAGTTGTTAGAGATGTTTTAAGCGGCAATGTTGATTTGGGAATAATTGCATTCCCTGAGCCAAAGCGAGGGCTGACAATTGTGCCGATGCCTTCTGACCGTCTTGTTTTGATCTGCCCGCCTAACCATGAATTGGCAAGTAGAAAGAAAGTTAGAGCGGTGGAGCTTCACGGACGGGATTTCGTGATGTTCGAGCGTGATATTCCGACGAGAAAGGCAATTGATAGAATTCTGAAATCTCACGGTGTTGAGGTCAATAAAGTTTCCGAGTTTGACAATATCGAAACAATCAAGAGGGCTGTTGAAGTTGGATTTGGTCTTGCGATTGTTCCGTATCCGTCGGTTGTAGATGAAGAAAAAAACAGGCAATTAGCGGTTGTTCAACTAGCTGAAAAGGATTGGGTGCGTCCAGTTGGGATAATTTACCGAAGCGATCGAAATCTCTCAATAGCAGCTAGAAAGTTCATACAACTTCTTGAAAATAAAAGCGCAACCAGTAGCGAATGATTAAGGAAAGACTGAATTTTTTTGCTTTTTTTGATATTCTGAAGCTTAATGAGAAATCAATGCAAAGTTTATCGAAAATCAATGAATGAATCTCACAGAAAAAGCTTGTTTTCCTTTGTTGGATTGAGTCATAACGATAAGTTTCATGAAGAGTGTGGGATATTCGGTATTTATGGGCATCCTGAAGCCTCAACGATAACTCAGCTTGGTTTGTTTGCGCTTCAACACCGCGGGCAGGAAGCTTGCGGTATAGTTTCATCTGATGGAAAAGAACTCTACCAATTTCGCTCAATCGGGCTGGTAGCAGATGTTTTGACCGAGCCTGTTTTGAGAGGTCTGAAAGGTCACATAGCAATCGGGCATACAAGATATTCAACAGCAGGCAAAAACACGATTAAAGAAGTCCAACCTTTTGCCGTAACCTGTCAGCATGGACAATTGGCTATTTGTCATAACGGGAATCTTCCATTTGCAGAGCAAAAAAGAAAAGAACTTGAGCAAAACGGAGCGATTTTTTCTTCAACCTCCGATACTGAAACCATTTTACACTCGATTGCAAGAACCAAAGCGAGTTGTGCAACGGAAGCTATTGCGAAGGTTTTGAACGAAACTGAAGGTGCATTTTCATTGCTTTTTCTGACCCTTAATTCACTTGTAGCCGTGCGTGATCCTCGCGGTTTCAGACCCTTGGTGCTTGGTAAATTGAAAGGTTCGTGGTGCATCGCAAGCGAAACATGCGCTTTCGATTTGATTGATGCTGAGTATGTCCGTGAAATAGAACCTGGCGAGATGCTCGTCATAAACGAAAAGGGACTTCAATCTTCATTCCCGTTTCAAAAGAAACTTTTTGCTTTCTGTGCATTTGAGCATGTATATTTTTCCCGTCCCGATTCGATTATTTTCGGTCGCTCAGTAAACGAATCACGTCACAAAATGGGAAAAAGGTTGGCCATCGAACAGCCTTGTGATGCCGATTTGGTTGTTCCTGTTCCCGATTCTGGAGTTGCTGCTGCAATAGGATATTCGGATCAATCAGGTATAAAATTTCGCCAAGCAATAATTAGAAACCATTATGTAGGGCGCACTTTTATCGAACCTTCTCAGAGTATTCGTTCATTCGGCGTTCGCCTGAAGCTGAATCCGATCAAGGATTTGATAAACGGCAGGCGAATTGTTTTGGTTGACGATTCGATTGTGCGTGGGACGACATCGAAAAAAATCGTGCAGATGGTCAGAGAAGCTGGAGCAAAAGAAGTGCATGTTCGCATTAGTTGTCCACCGACAATTTCACCTTGCTACTATGGCGTTGATACGCCAACAAAAGCCGAGCTTATTGCTGCGCAAGTTTCCGTCGAGGAAGTTAGGCGATACATCGGTGCAGATTCCTTGGGTTATCTTTCGCTTGAAGGAATGCTTGAAGCCATAGGACTTGATCCAAGCAATTTTTGCACGGCATGTTGGAACGGAAAATATCCTATTGCCGTGCCACAAAACGGAAATTCTCAAACAAAGGGATAATTAAGTGAGACGCGATAAATCTTCGGAAAGATTTCATGTAGGTTTTAGGCAGATTTTATGCAGGTTAAAACACAACAGGACGAATTTCAAAGCTATTTGAAAGATGCAAGCAATATCACTGGCGGATATGCTGAAAAAATCTTCATTCCAGAAGATGAGAAAGAAATTTCTGAAATCCTTGCAGAAGCCAATGCCCGACGAATTCCTGTAACGATTTCAGGAGCTAGAACAGGCACTGTTGGAGGAGCTATTCCGTTCGGCGGATATGTTATCTCAATGGAAAAGCTGAACAAGGTTAAAGAGATAGATAAATCAGGTCACTTCGCCGTTGTACAAGGCGGTGTGATTTTGAATGATTTTCAGCGTTTGGTCGAAAGCGAAAATCTCTTTTATCCACCTGATCCTACGGAATGGAGTTGTCAAATCGGTGGTAACATCGCAACTAATGCCAGCGGAGCAAGAAGTTTCAAATACGGCGCAACAAGAAGGTATGTCAGAGCCTTGAAGGTCATATTGCCCAATGGCGAAACTCTCAATCTCAAAAGAGGTGAGATCGTTTCGGAAAACGGCTACATTGAGCTTCAAACAACGCAGAACAGTCTCATCAAGGTTAAGCTGCCGACATATCGCCAGCCTAATGTTCGCAAGAATACGACGGGCTACTTTTCAGGCGATAAAGTGGACGCAGTTGATATTTTTATAGGTAGTGAAGGAACTTTGGGAGTTATAGTTGAAGCCGAGCTTGCGCTTTTACCGAAGCCAGAGTCGTTTTTCAGCGGGATAGTTTTCTTTGAAAACGAATCCGATCTTCTTAAATTCGTTTTTGAAGCTAGAGAACGTTCGTTTCACTCTAGGAAAGAGAAAAATGCAAATGAGATAGATGCTACTCTCCTTGAATACTTTGATTCTCAATCGCTCAGATTCATTTCTGAGAAATTCCCCGAGACTCCACAAACACTTGTATCGGCAATCTTTTTTGAGCAGGAAACAACGGAAGACAATGAAGACATTTTACTTGAAAAATGGAATGCACTCTTTGAAAAACATAATGCCAGTTTGGAGATTTCGTGGTTTACGACAAACGAGCAAGACAGAGAAAAGATGCGCCGGTTCCGTCATGCGCTTCCCGTTGCCGTCAATGAAAGAATTGCACGCTACAATCAAAGAAAAATCGGAACTGACATGGCTGTTCCCGATGAAAATTTCCTTTCTTTCTTGAAATTTTACAAAACAAAACTTGATGAGAGCGGAATTGATTATGTCATTTTCGGACACATCGGCGACAGTCATCTTCATGCTAATCTGCTTCCCAAGAGCGAAGAGGAAGCCATCAAATCAAGGCATCTTTACGGGCGTTTCATTGCGCAAGCAATAATGCTAGGCGGAACCGTTTCAGCAGAACACGGAATAGGCAAGCATAAGCGAAAGTATCTTTACGTTCAACTAGGTGAAAGGTATTTGAATGAAATGATAGCCGTAAAAAAAGCATTCGATCCAGCGCTGATTTTGGGACGTGGCAATCTTTTCGACCCCAAGTTTCTTGATTAAGTTAACTTAAGTTCAGGATGAGGAACTTGACGAAGTAAATTAACAAAATAAGCACTCCAAATACTACTCATCAACAACCCCTTAGATTGTTTTCCGCAGAACAGATGATTTTTGCGTGTAAATTCCGCCTGCATTTTTCAGTTGGTGCCGATGGTCAGTGTTTCTGAAGCAGTCATGTTGTTGAAACCTTGACCAAAAGCTAACGAAGATGTTCACTATTTCGCTGGTTGAACCTAGATTGAAAACCGATAGAAGTGCTATTTTCAACAATCTTGTTATTTCTTTCTTGCTCCTATACCGAAAAATACATTGCTACCCCTTGAAATGTTGCTCTCGTCTGTATTTCGCTCATACAAATGAGTTCTTACTGCTGCGCTTCAGTTCCTGAGCGCGCAAACGAATTAAACAACGCTCGCCAGGCTGAAAAAATCTGTAGATATCACTACATTTGGCAAAACAAAAGAACGGTTTCTTTCAAGTAGTGGTTCATGTCTTTTGGAGAGAAGCGCAAAAGAAAGCAAGTATCTAGCAGAATTATACGTAGGCTGAAATTATTTTGTATTTCAAATTCTCAACCAGTAAAATTCTAGTTTCATATAAATACTTGAGTTTGATTGGGAATAAAGATGAATAAATCGAGTAACTTACTCAGTAAGACTCAATTTTACCAAAGGAGCAGATGGCTAATTCTCACATTTTGTTTTCTGGTGATTGGTTGCAGTGAGAAAAATACAGAAGAAATTGTAACTGAAAATCTCTGGCAGAACGTGCCAGCAGTAAAACTTAGCTTTCGCTTCGAGGCAGATGTTCCCGCTCCTGCAGAAACACAAGAAGAAAAACAAAATGGATTTTTTCCGACGGTGAAAGACGATTTTGAAAGAAACCGTCAGCAAGAGATTTTAGATGAAACAATCGTTTCTCCTGATGGGATGAAGGTCTTGGCACTTTATCATCTACCAACTGACGCCGAAAAGCAATATCGTCTTGATCTTTATTCAGCAAACGGAACATTACTCAAAAAAATAACACCTGAAGGACTAGCTGTTACGAGATTTCCTGATACAATTGCATGGTCGCCTGATTCAAAAAATATCGCTTTTGTTGGCATGTTAAGGCTCAAAGTAATAGCCGAAAATCCAACACCACCGCAGATAGAAGAAATCGAACCGAAGCTAACGCAAAATTCAAACGCTGAAGACTCGAGCGTTTTATCAAATGTTGCATCTGTTGCATCACAAGAAGTAAACCCCAATGTTCAACAAGAAGCTGATGTCCAAGCGACACCAAGCATACAACCTTCACCGATCCCTGTTGTTACCGCATTTAGGACCGAGCAGATTTATCTTTGTGATTCCGATGGTGAAAATCTCAGAGCAATTACAGAAAGCGAAGGGTTAATTCATTTTTATTTAGCTTGGGCGCCTAATAGTTCTGCATTGGTTGCACTAGCAGCTACTTGGCGTGAATGGGAAGCTGAAAGAGCAGAAGCCTTCAGCAAAGGAGAAATTTTTGTTCCATCTGGTCGTCCGAGAATCGTTGAGAAAAACGGGCGTGTGAGACTTTTAGATGATAGAAAAACAAAAGTTTTACCTGTCTGGTCACCCGACTCATCGAAGGTGGCTACCGCTTTCGATACGGAAATTCGGATTTACGACGTAAGCGAGAATCCGACACAAGCTGCAATACCGCTTCGGAATCAACTTTTGATTGCATCTGAAGAATACGAAAAGACTTTGACGATGAGCCAGCAAACGGCAGAACCGAATCGGCAACCTGAACAAGAATTAAGCCAAAAGTCCAGGCAAGAATTTGAACAAAAGCTTAGGCAGGAACCAAATCGGCAATCAAATCAACAAAAAACCGATGAAACGAAAGCAAATTCAAAATCAAGCCAAAGAACAGATATCAGTATAGGTGTCAGCACCTTACCGAGCGAAGAAGAATTGGTTTCTTTCAATCCAATCGTAAGGCTTTTGTGGACCGAAAATAGGATTCTTTATTTTCAAACAGGTTATATCAAAGAAATGCAAAATCCTACGCAAAGCGTGCGTTCATTCATGCGTTGGCATCGTTTGATATTTAGCTTTCAAGGTCCAGTGAGAAATCAATCAAGTTAGCTTGAAGTTTTGCATTTTAGTTGATGGAATTTTCTTATGTAATGCTGAACGGTAGCCACGAAGCTAGAATGAGACCAAGTTAGAGGCGAAACCGAAAGCTGTTTTCCGTTTGTAGGGTCAATTTGCTCAGAAAGCACACCTGAGGGTAAGGCATGATCGACTGTCCAGTTGAGAATTTTAATCGCTTTTTTCAGGTCTTCTGTTGATTCTGCTAGAGCAATGTAATAATCGGCGAGCCAAAGCGTGCATAGAATCCATGCATTTCCGGTGACTTCCCTTGAAACTCTCATGTATTCGTCATTTTCATAGCGTGCAACACCGCCAACGCTTGTGTTTATCCAAAGTTTTTCCTCGATGGCTTTCATCGTTCTTCTGAGCTTTTCATCTTGCGGTGGCAAAACTTCAAAATAAAACAATCCACAAAGTGATGAATCAACCGTTTCATCAAGCTTGAAACTTTTGTCATCGTAGGTTTCAAGTGAACGAAGAAATCTACCGTTCTTCTTGCAATAGAGATGTTCCAGCAAACCATCCTTGAACACTTCGGCTGTTTTTTCATAGCGCTCGGCACGATCATTTTCCCCAAAAATCAAAGCGAACTTAGCTGATGCCCGAAGTGCACCTATTACACTTGAAACAGTGAAAGTATGAATCCCAAGCCGATCTTCCCACAAATTCCAGGAAGACTGCGGGAGTTTCATTCTTGCAAGCCGAAAATCAGACATAAAATCGGCGCATCTTTTTATTAAAGGCTCATAGAGTGTATGAACGAATTCAATATCTTGATATTCTTCATAATGCTTCCATAAAGCCCATATTACAAGCGCAGTTTCATCTTCCTGAAAAGGTGCAAGAGGTCTTCCTAAGCGGACATCCCAAAACGGATGCCAGCTTGAAGCTACGCTTCCATCAGGATTATATCTTTGCAAAAAGTAGCCGTTCGGATGAACTATTTTGGCACAAAAATTAAAAAAATTACTCGTAAGTGACCGATAGCCAGCCATATCAAGCGCGTATGCAACGAAGGCTGCATCACGAGTCCATAAATAGCTGTAATGATCGGTAGCTCTTTCTGCTACATCAGAGTCATTTGCAGCTAAAATGGCACCTCCGTTGTCAATCTGCGTGCGGATTATCAAAAGCGAACGTTTATAGAGATCAACGACTTTGCTTGGCAAATCGGCAAATCCTTCACTGCGTCCAGCTATCCAATTCATCCAAAAAATTCTGTTTTTTTCGAGCAATTTTTCGGGATTTTCGACTTCAACAAATTTACTCAAAACCTGCACCTCGCTTAAAGATTTGCCTGCGCAAATCCAATAGTAAAACTCTGAAGACTCTGAGAGATTGATTTGAATTGTCGAATCTATCGAGCCTTCGGCGATTGCATTTTGGTGAAGATTGCCGTCTTCAGCATCTCTCCATGTTCCTTCCATGTTGCGGAAAGCTTTGCGTCCGATCGTAAAGCTGACAAAATCTGGCTTTGTCTTTATCAAAAAATAACGATTTTTCTTGTAATGAACGATTGAGGTCGTTTCAGGGTCGTAAAACGCGCAATCTCCGATTTTTGTTTCCAAAATGCGGAAGTCATGATGCAGAAAAATCCGAATGTCCCCGCTCAAATCGGTATTGAGAATGCGAATTCTTCTTAGAAAGATATTTTTATCGCTGATAACCGTATCGTTACAGAGAACTTCAAGTTGCAAATTTTTGTTTTTCAGTAGAACGTTTGTGACCAGAGAATCAGGAAGATAACTCAAACTTCGCTCCCATTCATCGGAAAAAAGCCATGAGAATTCGCCGTTCTTCCAGACTCCAAATCTGAAGGGATAACCTTTTGTGTGGTTTTCTTGACCAACATGCGGAAAATAAATGTCTCGAATCTGATATTTTTCATCGAAAGTTACCAAAAACGAGCCGTTACCAATAGGAATGTCTCTCATAAGGTTCCTTCTGGTTTCTTGAGATACTCTGCGGATTGAGAGCCAGAAATTCCTACCACATTATGCATGTTCCGCATAGTCTTCTCGGTGAGTTCCTGTTTCCAACCTCCCGCAAAATTCATCCCACAACCCATCCAGGCTATGGTTAGCTTACCCAACCTAACTCGGGTAAGAAAATTAAGCTGTTGTGACACTCTAGCTTCAAACATCACGAACCAGCAAAGCCTCGCATCTACTACCCCTGCCAACCCTCGAAGCAAAGCTCGAACCAAAAGGGTCGTCGAATCAGCATATCGGTATTATACCACTTTGATCTGCAGAAGATTTCAATAACCTAAGACACCACTACTTTTTCAAGGTGCATGTAGCCTTCGTGAAGTAGTTTTTTCGTCGCGTTTTCTACATTGAAAATAGCATTTGCTTGAGAAACTGCTCGGGACACAAAAACAACTCCGCCGTTTGCACTCTCCTTCTCTGCTCTCCAAGAACAGGAATTGTCGCACATTTTTTGGTCAAAAGTCGATTCGGTAGCTTTGAAATTTACCTTCCAGCAGAATATCAGTTTGTTGCGTATTCTTGTTCAAAAGCTGATTTTTTGATTAAATTTTGTCATGAAAAAATTTTTCTTAGTTTTCTTTTGCATTCTTTCCACGTCGCTTTATTCGACCAATGCACAAAGTGTTTACACTTTGCAAAAGGGAACAATAATTTCCGCAACCGTTGAAAATCCTGTTAATTCTAGATCTTCAAATGCAAATGATACATTCACTGCTAAAGTTTCAAAACCTGTTTTAGTCAATCAGATTGAAATCTTACCAGTTGGATCGCTTCTAGAAGGTCGCGTTCTAAAGGCGAAGCCGGCTTCATTCAAAGGTCGAAACGGTGAGCTTGAAGTCAAATTTGAATATCTAATCTTGCCCAACGGGAAACGACGACAAATAGACGCAGATTTGATAAATTTTTCTCTGCCAAAATCGGAAAATCGTCTTGGTTTATTTACCTCTATTTTCGGCGGTCTAGGAGCTTTAATCGGTGCTGTTAGTGCGGAAGGAAAAGGCGCCTTGATTGGAGCAGTAAGTGGATTGGCCATCGGAGTTGGAGTAGTAGTTTTTCAAAAAGGGAAAGAAATCAGCATCGGTGCAAATCAGCAAATCGAAATACGCCTAAATCAAGATGTTATTTTGCCTGCAACCGACTTTTGAAAATCAACTTGCAGCAGTGAAATCCGTAAAATTGCAATTCAACGACCTACTATGGGAAAATTTCGTATGAAAGACTCAGCTTGAATACCAGCTTGGGAAGGAGAAAGAAAAATGTCGGAACTTAATCAAATAGATGAAAAGAAAAATCAAAGCCTAGTGCCTGTTAATTTTTCTCAAGAAGAATTTTCTTCGCATAGTCACAGCACTCAAGACTATCAGCAAAAAATCCAAGAAGCAGCTCTGAAAGCTAAGGAATTTCTGAATGAAAAGTTCATGCTAGCAAGCGAGAAAGTTAAGGAAATTTCCAGCAAAAACCCGCAGGACCTGATTGAAGATGCAAAAGAATTTGCTCGAAAGAATCCAGGACAGGCAATCCTAATATCAGCCGCAGTCGGGCTGGTGCTGGGAATTTTGCTCAGAGGCAGAAGATAGTTTGAACAAATAGCTTCAGGCAAAACTCTGGACTTTTATGAAAGTAGCTATAGGCGCGGATCATGCTGGATTCGAAGTCAAGGAAAAGATAAAAAAGCTCCTTGACGAAATGCAAATTCCTTACGAAGATGTAGGAACAAATTCAACTGAGCCAGTTGATTATCCTGACTTTGGTGCAAAAGTCGGGCGGAAAGTAGCCTCTGGTGAAGCCGATCAAGGTATAGTTGTTTGTGGTTCGGGGATAGGGATTGCAATCGCTGCAAACAAAATCAAAGGTGTCAGAGCCGCACAAGCATGGAACGAAGAAACTGCCCGCCTAGCCCGCCAGCACAATAACGCAAATGTCCTTGCAATTGGTGCAAGAGTTTTGCCTGAAGAAGAAATCCTAAAAATAATTCGCGCATGGTTCAGTGCCGACTTCGATGGTGGAAGACACGAAAGAAGAATCGAGAAGATTAAAGCACTAGAAGAGAATCTAGAAAACGGCAAGTAAAGAGTTTTAACCGTTTATGTATCTTCGGTTTTCTCTGATGACTTCAAAAAGGATTGATGGATGAGGAAGGCAAGATGAAAGATTTGTTTAATGCTCCATTAGAAGAAGTTGATCCGATCATAAGTCAAGCAATTGACAATGAAGTTAGAAGACAGTCAGACGGGCTTGAGCTGATCGCTTCGGAAAATTTTGTTTCTGAAGCCGTTCTTCAAGCAATGGGTTCGGTTTTTACCAACAAATATGCTGAAGGTTATCCTGGAAGGCGATATTACGGCGGTTGTGAATTCGTTGATGTCGTTGAGCAAACAGCAATTAGTCGCGCAAAGGAACTTTTTGGTGCTGAACATGCCAATGTTCAACCCCATTCTGGTGCACAAGCGAATATGGCTGTCTTTCTGGCATCGCTCCAGCACGGTGACACTATCTTGGGCATGAATCTCTCACATGGCGGCCATCTGACACACGGGCACGCCCTGAACTTTTCAGGTATCAACTACAAAGTTGTAAGCTATGGAGTTCATCCCGAAACCGAGCAGATAGATTATGAGCAATTGCGTATATTAGCCGAGGAACATAAACCGAAACTAATAATTTGCGGCGCTTCTGCATACCCACGAATAATTGACTTCCAAAAAATAAGCGAAATAGCTTCTTCCGTTGGAGCCAAAGTGCTTGCTGACATTGCACATATTGCAGGACTTATTGCTACAGGACTTCATCCTTCACCGATACCATATTGCGAATTCGTTACAACAACTACCCACAAAACCTTGCGCGGACCTCGCGGCGGTTTGATCTTATGTCGTGAAGAATTTGCAAAAGATATTGATAAAGCTGTTTTTCCGGGAGTCCAAGGTGGGCCTTTGGTTCACATAATAGCAGCTAAAGCCGTCGCATTCGGCGAAGCCTTACGTGAAGATTTTAAGGAATATCAAAAACAAGTCGTGGCGAATGCAAAGGTTCTAGCTGAAGAATTAACCAACCAAGGATTGCGTCTGGTTTCGGGTGGAACAGATAATCATCTTCTCTTGGTTGACGTGTTTCTAAACGGAAAAGGTATTACGGGTAAGGAAGCCGAAAAAGCACTGGAAGAAGTTAATATAACGGTTAATAAGAACACAATCCCGTTTGATCCAAATAAACCAATGATTGCATCCGGCATTCGACTGGGAACACCCGCATTGACAACGCGTGGAATGAGAGAACCACAAATGCGACAAATTGCCAAAATGATAGCCGAAGTCATCAGAGAACCAAAATCAGAAGAAGTCAAAAGCAAAATCAGAAAAGAAGTAGCAGAACTTTCAGCTCAGTTTCCACTTTATCCAAAACGTTATAAGGAAAGAAGAACGGAATCAATACGAGCGAGTTAAACTTTAAAAATTAGTGAGCCAATCTTTTGAAGCCTACGATTTTCTGGGAAATCAGGATAAAATCATCGCAAGTAATTAGAATCGCTAAATCTAAACTACCCAAGCCAATGCTTCGGAAAAACGGATTTTCTAGATAAACAGTTTTCCTAGCTGAGATAACTTCACGAAGCGCTTTCCAATCAAAAATTCCTGGATTCGGTTTTACGCAAATCGTTTATGCAAAGGCTTTTAAAACCATTCTTTCAGCTCTGAATTTAAGATGACGAGAAAATTCCTGTCTTGCCAACCTAGCTATCCTATCTTCATGCTACCCTTCTGTGCAAATGAAAAAACTTGCTTCTATTTGTAAAAATTTTGTAAAAACATTAATCTTAACCCTTTGTTAGGTTGCAAAAATCACTGAAATGTTATAAGAAACAGGTCACAATGAATCGAAGAGCATTCTTGAAGAGTTCCAGTCTAGCTTTAGGTGGAGCCTTGCTAGCTTTCGGAGGCTCACAAAACAGTGTTCTTGCAGCAGCTACGCCAAGCATACCGAGCGCGCACGGTGTCCAATATCTTGATGTCGTAACCTTGTCTTGGCTGGCTTATAAAGGAAACTTCCGCTTCGGAAGGTGGCGTTCCGTAACCGGGAAAGTCTGGAGAACTGTTACAAGATACCAAAGAGGACCGCTTCATGCTGTTTTGGTCGAAGGCGATAAAAGAATTCTTGCTTTTTCAGGAACAGATGAACCTTTAGACTGGGCAGACAATATCATGCAAGCGGTTATTGGACTTTCTGGACAGTATTTGAATGCTCTTGACATAGCTAGAAATTCGGGTTGTGAGATAGTTGTAGGACACTCTCTCGGTGGTGGGTTAGCCTCGTTTGCTGCAATCCACACAGGTAAAAGATGCGCAACGGTTAATCCTGCTCCTTTAGCCCTCACACCTGCAAACAGAGAACAAATAGCACGTAGAGGCCACCTAGTCGTGAATTATGTCGTTTCAGGAGAAATTCTAGAAATTATAGACGCTCTGCTTCCGAACATGAGCTCCGTTGGAGCAAAGATTAATGTTCCCAGTAGAGGCAGAAGTCCAATCGCAAAACACTATCTCAGTAACCTTATAGGCTTTGCCCCTCCAACATATCTGGGAACTTGATCTATCAGTAGACTCAAAACAAGTAATCCTTTCTCAAACAAAAATTTTTGCTTTGAAACTAACCTTTCTCGGTTACCTTGGTTCTTAGATCGCGTTTTCAACAAATCAGCTAATAAGCAAATCAAACTCTAGCATCCATATCTGAAAGTGATCGAAAGTCAAGACTGACGAATTTTTAACCCGTAACTTCACGTATTTCACATCAGTAGCACTACCTTCAGTATCAGTTTCTCACCTTTTTCGGCTTCAGTTCCCGAAGCTACTCTGCTTTAGTTTTAAGGTAGCATTAAAAGTAAAAAAAACGATGAAACCAGTGGTTTCACCGACAATTTACGCGTTGACCAAGCGAAGTTAAGGCTTAAAATTTTTCATGAGAATTTTTTCGGTGTTGGTTTGACAATTCTTAGAATTAGAATTATTCTAATTATAGACTCAGTGAAATGGCACAGGCAACGCGAAAAAACTTGACTAAACAAAGAAAAGTTGTTCTGCAAGTGATTCATCAGGCGGAAACACATCTGACAGCCAACGAAGTTTATGACAAGGCAAAACAACTTTTACCTGCGATAAGTCTTGCAACCGTCTATAACTCTCTAAGATTCTTGAAAGATGCTGGATACATTACTGAAATAGCTTTCGCAGGAAGTGCAAGCCGATTTGATAAAAGAGTAGAACGCCATGATCATGCTCTTTGCGTGAAATGCGGAAAATTGATTGATATTGATTTGGAAATACCGCAAGAGCTTATTCAAAAAGCGGTTACTCTTTCAAGTTTTAAACCTGATTCGATAGAAATAACATTGCGTGGCTTGTGCCCTGATTGCACTGAGTAAATCAAAAAATCACAAGGAGGAAAATATGTCAACAAAAACAGTAACAGTTGCGGAAACACGATCTGAGGTTCAATTCGCAAAAGTTGGACAGCCAGCACCAGATTTTGATCTACCTTCGACTAAAAATCTGGAAACTCTGGCTGAAAACGTGAGGCTTTCTGATTATAAAGGCAAATGGTTAATTCTGCTATTTTACCCGCTTGATTTTACGTTCGTCTGTCCTACTGAATTAACAGCGTTTTCAGACCGAATAGACGAAATAAATGGTCTTGGCGCAGAAATTATAGGTATTTCAACCGATTCTGTTTTCTCACATCGTGCTTGGTTGAAAACACCACGTGAACAAAACGGAATCGAGGGCTTGAAGTTCCCGTTAGCTTCTGATGTTGGTGGAAGACTTGCAGCAAAGTATAACATTTTGGTTGAAGATAAAATGGTAGCTTTGCGCGGTCTTTTTATCATCGATCCAGAAGGCATTCTTAGATATTCGGTTATTCATGACCTGAACATCGGACGTTCTGTCGATGAAACACTGCGTGTTTTGCAAGCCTTGCAAACAGGTGGTCTTTGCGGGGCTGACTGGAGACCAGGTCAGGAAACTCTGAAAGTTTAATAATTGAAGTCAGGCAATACTGCTTGCCTGACTATCTTTTCTTGGAGGAATTACTCAAATGAGAATAGGTGACAAAATTCCATCATTCGACGGTGCAACTCAATGGCTTAATACACCTAATAATTTTCAAATTGACGAGTATTTACAAGGTTCACCGACTTTAGTTTATTTTTGGGCGGTGAGCTGTGGAATCTGTAAGGACAACCTCCCTAAGCTGAGGGGGTTAAAAGAAAGATACGAAAGTCACGGACTAAAATTGGTAGCTGTTCACATGCCACGTTACGAAACCGATACAGACATTGAGAAGGTTCTGCAAACTGTAAAAGAATTTGCGATAAGCGACGTCTGCGCAGTCGATAATCTTCACAAATTGCGTGATGCATTCCGTAATGAACAAGGCTGGGTTCCAGTTTATTATTTGTTCGATGCCGAGGGCAAACTCAAAATGAGAGCGGCAGGCGAATACGGCATCGGAGTTGTCGCTTCGGCTTTGGAAAAGATGTTTCCTGAGACAAGGCAAGCAGGAGCTTGAATATCTCCCAGTCTAAGCACAAATAGAAAGTTTTGAGTTCCAGCCTCAGGTCTTATCAACCTTAAAACTACCTTTGGGGATTTTCTGGTGTTGAGATTTTTCAGTTTCAAAATCTTTCCGAAGCTGGAACTCAAAACTCTCAATCATGAACACAAAACATCCGCTTCGTCACTTAAAAACTTTTATTTAACTTGAAAAAGCCTTTACTTAACAAGACCTTTCTTTACTCACAATCACCTTTAGCACCTAGTTGACGCAGAACTTCAGCCACCTTTTCAGCATATTTGAATCGTGCAATACACAAAGGCAGACCATTAGAATTAGGCTCGGTTTGGATTTTCAAATTAACATTAGCACCTCCTTGGACAAGTGCTTTTACCGCTTCCGCATATTGCGTTTCCAAATTTTCATTATCACTAATTTCTCTTGGCATCATTCCGAGTAAATAATGCAGTGGAGTGCGGCCTTCTTTATCTCTATGGTTGGGAGATAAGCCATTTCGGAGCAAAATTTTTATCGTTTTAGGCGTCAAAACTCCAAACAAAACAGTCTGCCCATCTTTTTCTTCATTGACATCAGCACCTGCCTTTATAAGCATTTCAACTATTTCCTCAAAACCTATCCTGACAGAAGCTAACCTCAAAGGACTATCCCCAAAGGGGAGGGTTTTTGAATTCACATCAGCGCCAGACTCAATCAGCAATTTGACTATTGATTTAGTGCGGACAATTTCGTCAGGTTCTCCGCAAAAATCAATCATTTCACAACTCAAAGCGTAAGTCAGCGGAGTATGCAGAGTCGCATTAATATCAAGTTTGGCTTTAGCCGAAGCACCCTTGATCAGTAATTCTTTCACTAATTCAACTTTACCTTGTCTTATAGCCTGAAACAGCCTTTTGTTAAGCTCGCTTCTTTCATTTTTCTCTTTTTTATTTTGCTTTTGTTCTGCCAAGAAATAAAAACTTTGAAACTCTTTTTTAGCTTTTGTTTCCTGATCTGCAACTTTTCTTGTGGTTTCTGCAGCTAAAGAACCGAAAGTGCAACATTGCAAAAACACGAAAACTAATACCAGAAACTTTATTAGCTTTATTTTTGTCATATTTACTACCTTCCTAATACACTAGGTTTGCCATCTTTTGAATATACTAGGATTCTCTCACTTACATTCTTTAGCACCGTTTGCCCTTAGTAGACTGGCTATTTTGTCTGCACCTGCATAAGTAGCTATACACATTGGAGTATCCAAGCTTTTATTCTTAGCATTCACATCGGCGCCTGATTGAACTAAGAGAGTTGCTGCATCCAAATATAAATCTTCTGGATAACGCCTTAAGTTTAGCAATAGCCATATCAAGGGTGTATTCCCGTTTTCGTCCCTTACATCAGTTAAAGCGCCTGCTTTAAGAAGGATTTGTAGGACTTTCGTATTGTTAGTCAAAAATATGGGAGTTTGAAAATATAAATTTTTACACCTTTTGTTGACATCAGCACCGTTTTCAACGAAAAGTTTAACCACTTCGACTCCCAGTTCCATTTCCTCAGGAGAGTATATTTCTTCTGTGTAAGTGCTAATTTCAGTTTCTTGAACAACCTTATGAAGAAGGCAATTTTTATTTACATCAGCTCCACTACTTAAAAGAGACTGAATGATAGCTCTCTTTATGGAAACAAACTCAGAAGTAGTATTTGAACAATTTTTCTTTCCACTTCCACATAAGTCGTGCTTTAGGATAGAAAGAGCGTAATCTAAAGCGTATCTTCCCGATTCTATTGCATTTGGCGAAGCACCCTGCGCTAGAAGTCCTTTTACTAAATCCACATCTCCTGCTTTTATAGCCTTGATAAGCTCCTTATTTAACTTTGGATTCTTTATTTGTTCATCATTTCTTTTTTGTTTTATCTTATCTTGACTGTCTGTTTGATTAAAGTAACTTGTTTGTTCATTTATGCTTGGGGAGTTAGATTGTGCGTTGTATAGTAGTTGCGATTCATTACAACTAAAACAGAGTAAAACAAAAACGGCAATAGAAAGGCGCAAAAGTATTTTGATTTTCATGTTGATTCCCTCCATTTGTAACCGTTTATGAAATTATCTTCAAAAAATCGCTTTTCGACATTCTCGGCTTTAGATTTCAAAAACTACTTTCCGAGAAACTTATAATACAATTCTACCACTTGTTTAAAAGTTTTAGCTGGTTGACCGTAACGACCTTTTCCGTTTTTACCGCTCGGAAGACTTGCCCATTCGTAAGAAAGCTTCGATAATGCCTCATCAAGATCATCTTCCGTAGGTCTTTCGTTTCTTAGCAAAGGTTCAATAGCTTTACGTCTTTGCATCAACTTCACAGCCCCAACATCTTGCCAGTAAGGCTCAAAGCTTGGTAAGTCCAATCCCTTCCAAGTGGTAGACAGAAACTGATACCTACCACAAGCAGTAGACTTGAGAGAAGATGTTACCTCAACCAAGGCTTCTGGATGTCTAGAAAAATCTTTAACATAAACTTCTTTCGTATCATCGGGACGCGAACGTTTTCCAATCCATTCGGGGTTATAGGGAGCTTTTACAACCTTTCCATAAACAAGTCTGCCATAACCTTTGTCAAAAGTATTGTGCGTTCCTTCAGTGCGAGCTATAACCTCAAGCATTGCTTTAATTCTTGGGTCATTTACTAAATCTGTTGGATCCTCCTTTTTGTTTTTTTGATGTATAGTAGGTGAGTTCTTAACTTTGTTTGTGTTAGCGATGATGTTCGTGCTTGAACCATAAGCCACTGTATACAAAGCATAGATAGTCGGACCACCTGGATCAATTCGACCATCAGGGTGCTTCATTTTCACCACATCACGCTGAAAAATCACTATTGCTTTTTTTGTTTTGGGTCCACAAATACCGTCTTCAACTAAGGGCGCAAAGTGTTCAAAAACTAAATTCGATTCTTTCAATTTCTTGAGTGCTATGTTCAACAGCTTTTGCACTAATGTAACATCCGCAAATTTGTTAACTCCGCCTTCACCAACTGAGTTGCTTATTCCAACGTTGGGAGACAAAATCCTAGAATTAACAGTATCTCCCCTTACAAGAGATCCATCTGTAGGCACTCCCCTGACATTATTGAAAGGCCTATACGTTACACTGTAAACATTTTTAGTCCCGAGCGTTAATCCTTCTTCTTTAAGATAAAGTCCTGACTTTTTAGTTCCCTCAACATAGCGTCCAATATGAAGATGTGGTCCACCTGTTCCGGTGTATTGACCGTGAATTATAAGCTCATAAGCTTGATCATGATCAAAAATTTTGTCTGCTTTTTCTTTTATTAGATCATATAGTTCCTTAAGGCCCTTGGTGGGGGAATAAAAATCCACAGCTCGACCTTGGAGATGCAAACTAGTCTTACTACCACCTTTCGGGACATAGTTTCTATCGCCTGATGTGACGATTAAATCTGTCTGTAGAGTGTTAGCTATTCTTTGCATCACGGTTCGCAATTGAGAATCTGAAACCTTATGGCTTCCGTAACTAACTTTAAACATAACTTTTTCCTAGCTTATGTTTTTACATTTATTAGACAAAATCGTTTAGAGAATTTTGCAAAAACTTTTCACCTTGAGTAGAAAATTTAGTAGCAAGAAAAACACAAAGTTAGTCGCTTGATAGTTTTGTTTGCATTGAGAATGTACTCAGAAATTGAAACCGCATAAAAACTGCAAGGGAAAGTAGAAAAAGAAAGAATCTCTATATACACAGATAACTTCAAAAAAACACGATTGCCTCGTAGCTTATGAGACTGCAGGCTAAGAGGACAAGGAAATGTGAGGTTTGCTAATAACAAGCTTATGTAAACGGTATGGAAAATTGTTAAATCATACAAGAGAAAATTCTCAATGAATGCTCGTTTTGACCATTTCAAGCGCGGAAGAAGACATATCCTCAAGGTAAGGAAGTCACAGCTTCAGCTTATCTAAAGCAACAGCAACACTTCTTTTGGTGTTAAGATACTTTTTCTAAAGTTCTTCTCAAACGTTGACAAAAATTCTAAATTAACCTACCCTCTTGAAGGGCAAGCCCTCCCAAGGTTTTAGAAATATCTTGCAAGAAAATCCCCGTAGTGGAGCTTCTTTTAAGTTTATTCATATTTAGAGGTTGTGATAAACTTTAGCTAACAGCCAAAGGCTTCTGCTTTGTTCTCTTTCTTCGGTTTGCTACTTTCCCATTCCAATGCATTGAAACACACTCAAATCTTGGTTTTCTACTCTAATCAAGTAGGTGCTTAAAAACTTTCTTATTCAGATTTCTGCGCTGCTTCTTTACCTTTGCCTCTTTTACTTGCCTGTTATCGTAGATTTTGATAGTGTCCTTTCATACTTTAGTTACCCTTTTTATCTGTTTATGACAAGAAGGATTAGCCTATCTTCCCTTTGCAGGGTGGATTTTCAAACAATACTTACAAATCGGTTTTGTAAGTTCGCAATGCAGCTTTCTAAAACTCTAACTACTTGCCAAAGGCAAAAACATACCTTATAGCACTCAGATAAATTGTTTTTGGCACCTTTCAACAAAGAAGGGATACCTCTTTATGCGGGAAATAATCAAGTTTAAAGAACTAACTCCACAAAAAGCGCGCTATTTTCTTGGCAGTCTTTCAGCACTCCTTTAAAACATCCATTACCTTTATAACTTTTTCTTTGTTTGCTTAATTTTTGAAAGTGTAAGTTCCGCATATCTTACTCCTCACTTTTTGTAGAACCTCCATTATTCGCTTTGTTTTCTTTTTAGCACTCTCAGTTCATAAAGCCGTGCGGAGAAGCTATAAACAATAGAAACTCTCAATCTTGCATTAAGTCCTAAACGTCTACAGAGTTTACCACTTCTCTTCTTCTGGTTTTTTCAAGTCAGTCTTTGATGCAATTGAAAGCAAACCTTGTAATCCCGTCCTTGTGTTCCACAAGAAAAATCTGGGTTTAGGAGTTTGATTATAGCTTCGAGCTCGCGTCGTTTGCTACTGAAACTATTTTTCTTAACTACATACTTTACTTTGTTTGATAACCTTCTGCTATGAAATACTCTCCCAATCTTTTTGCTTATCTTTCTAAATTCTCCTTGCTTGTGTTATCAGAAACCCCACAATAGATGATAAACGCATTTTCCTCAACTTTTTGTTCCTTCTTTTCTTTTTCAATAATTACCAGTGAGTAACCCTAATCACAGAAGATTAGCTTGCTTCTCAAAAAAACTTGGATATTTCTGTCCTTTATACTCTAAGCAATCTTATAACTTGTTCCAAACTTCTTAGCCCATCGAGATAACTTCACGAGATTAATCAATAAAAGAGCAACTTTGTTAACAATTGGGTATGAAATTTAGTTCCAAAACTCTCTTTTACTTGCTTTCAGGATTTATTAGCTTTAGATGGAACTTTTTGAACCTAAAACACCTTTCTGAAATTAACCTCTTTTTATAAAATATCTTTACTTTTGCGAGGAAAGCACTATAAATAAAACCATTATTCTTCATCCATCGAGCTTTTGAAATGAAGAGAATGTTGTGTGGCAATTGCCACTCGACGGTTGTGCTATGACAACAGGACCGATATTGTCGTTGCACCAAATGAGCAGAGACTTGTATTCGCAAAGATATTTGAGAGAAAATCTGTCACTTAAACAATCAAAAGGCAAAATTTCAAAAATCCCTCTTTGCAAAAACTGAAAAGAAAAACGCTAGCAAAATAGAAGTGTAGGAAAATGTTCAATCTTCGCAATTTTTCATCCAAGATTTGAAAGACGAAATCTAAGGAGAACAAATAGGCCTTTTGGGAAATCTTGAAAGCCTTGTTTGGTCGGGGCGAGAGGATTTGAACCTCCGACCTCACGGTCCCGAACCGTGCGCTCTACCAGGCTGAGCCACGCCCCGATGAAACTAGATTGTATGCCATGATACGCCGGTAAGTCAAATAAAAATTTGTAGAGTTTTTCAGGATGCGTCGTAATAAAGACCTTTTTCAACCAGCTCGTTACGGAAAATGTGCCGCGAAAACAAAGCTATACCAGCCGTTTGTTTTTTCTCTAAGTCAATTACTGTTTCAAACCTTCCTTAAAACTATCGTCAAAAGCAGCTTACAAAAATCTACTGAATCTCAAATGGGAAATCGGTTAAGCTATAAAACTCAAGAAGCTATAAAATTTCTTGACTTGCTTCTTTTTCAATGAAAAATTCCGCTTTACGGGCTTTCCTTTCTTTATAATACTCATGAAATATAGGCATAATCGAAAGCAAAACGACTATTACAACAACTTTTTCAATGTGATCTTCTAGTTTAATTCCAAAGGCTCTTTCTACCGCTTCACCTAAGAAATAGCCTGTGAAAAGCATACTTGAAACCCACAAAAAACCACCCACGACGTTGTATATGAAGAAGTCTCGATAGCGCATCTGAGCGGCTCCAGCAACTATCGGTGCAAAAGTTCTAACAATCGGAACAAATCTAGCTAAAATGATAGTTTTGCCGCCGTGTCTTTTGTAGAATTCATGAGCGCGCTGAAGGTGTTTTGGATTGAAAAATCTCGATTTTGGACGCGTAAAAATTGCTTGTCCGACCTTTTTACCTGAATAATAACCCACGGCGTCTCCCAGAACGGCTGCAACGAAAAGTGATACCAACATAATCCACAAATCGAGCTTCCCAGCTGCAGCAAAGAGCCCAGCAACAACTAAAAGCGAATCTCCAGGTAAGAAAAATCCAACAGCTATCCCAGTTTCAACAAAAACTATCAAAAAGAGCCCTACATAAGCAAAATTGCCTAACCAGTTTAGCAATGTCTCAATTATGACTTTCGGATTAAGATAATGCAAAAAATCCTGTATTAACTCCATAGAATTAACTCCCGTAAATTCCGAATGACAATCGCTTCAAGCACAGATTTTTGTTTAATTCAAAACTCTTTCCAACCGTGTTCTCCAATCAAAGGAACGAAAGAGCAACCTCCAAAATCTTCGACTGAATAATCATCTTCTTTCCGTGTTATCCGAATCAAACGCTGACAATTTCTATCTTCACCGACAGGGATAACGAGGCGACCACCGATTTTTAATTGAGAAAGCAGAGGAGTAGGAATTTTTGGACTTGCAGCGGTAACAATTATTGTATCGAAAGGGGCTTGTATCTCCCAACCCATTGATCCATCGGCACATTTAATTACAACATTGCGAATACCCAAAGACTCAAGCCTTTTTCTGGCTTCTTGAGCAAGTTGTGGTATTCGCTCAATCGAATAAACCATTCGAGCAAGATGTGCTAAAACGGCTGCTTGATAACCTGACCCGGTGCCTATTTCTAAAACCCTCGACGAAGGAGAAAGTTCCAAAAGCTCAGTCATTTTTGCAACTATAAAAGGCTGGGAGATTGTTTGATTAGCGGCTATCGGAAGAGCATTGTCTTTGTATGCTTGAGATTTTAAAGCTTCGGGAACAAATTTTTCTCGTGGCACTTTTCCCATTGCTTGTAAGACCTTTTCATCCCTTATATGGTAGTGGTGGCGCAAATATGCAATCATCTTCTCTCTTAGAATTTCAAACTCGTCACGAGGATTCTGCGAATAAAGTGCTGCGCCTCCCATCTCTGCGAAAATTATAAGCCAAACTTAAGGAAAACTAAATAGGTTTTCTCAAAAAGATTTTGGGAATATAAAAACTGGCGGTGAATTCCAATTTTGAAGCAGTTCGAGAGCCTTATAGTCAGTTAGATCACTTTTCATCGGAGTTACGGAAACGAATCCCTCTTCAACAGCTTCAAAGTCGGTGTTTCCCTCTGCATGAAAGCCTTTTCTTTCTTCACCTATCCAATAATAAGGTTTTCCGCGCGGATCAATATGCTCGGTGATTATCGGTCTTGCGTTTTTCAATCCCTGCTTGGTAAGCCGAATACCTTTAGGTACTCCAGCAGGAATGTTTACATTCAGGAGCGTGCCTGTAGGTAATCCTTCTTTGATAACCTTTTCCACTAATTGTCTAGCAATCTCTGCGGCTTTTTTGAAGTCGCTACTACCGTTATAGCTAACTAAACTAAAAGCAATACCCGGTATGCCGAGAATGGTAGCCTCCATTGCTCCAGCTAATGTGCCTGAATAACTGGCATCATCGCCTAAATTGGGACCATGATTTATTCCTGAGGCACAAATGCACGGTTTAAGCTCTGGCGGTAGAATTTTATTTATCGCCAGAGTAACACAATCTGTTGGAGTGCCATCAACTGTCCAACGTCTTTCGTCTATTTGCCTAATTCGCAAAGGACGCGCTAAAGTGAGGCTGTGGGATGCGCCTGACATATCGGATTCAGGCGCAACTGTAAAAACCTCTCCTATTTCTCGCAATGCATTTTCTAATTCAATAATCCCTTCGGAATGAATGCCGTCGTCATTTGTGACAAGGATGCAAATTTTCTCTGAATCCATAAAGCTTTCTAGCTTTGCCCGTTCTGATTTTTCGTTTTATTGCGTCTTCTGTTACGCTTACGAGCCAAAGCTGATTTAAGTTTTCTTTTTTGACTTGGTGAGATGTAATGAGCATGTTTTTTCAGATCTTTGATTATTTCTTCACTGATAACCTTGCGCTTGAAGCGGCGCAAGGCGCTATCAATTGACTCATCGGGTTCCAAAACTATGTATGCCATCTTTCCAAAACTTCGACTCCTTTACCTAATTTTTTCATGGACGAAATTTATATTAAACTATTTTTCCGCATTAAAAGCAAGTCTGATTCATCTGGAGCGATATAACTTTCTCATTACAGAACCAGATACAAGACGAAACGGTTTGAAAGTCAAGGTAGTGTTACTCTTAGAAGATTACCACTATGCGTAATGTAAACTTTTCTTTCTTGCTCATCAACCCACATATCCATACTGTCGAACAATATTTTCGGCAGTTCCATCAAAGGTTTGAATTGAAAACTTCTGACATTGAAAATCCCTATTACAGTTTTTCTATTCTGAAAATCAGGACTTGCAACCCAAAATTCGTCATTTTTTCCCATGAAAGACTGTAACGGACGCCATGTTTGGTGTGCTAACGGCATCGCTCTTTTGTCAACTACTTGAACATTACCAGTCACCGCATCAAGTAAATAATATTCTCTTATGACTCTGTAACTAAACTTATCTATCGGTTCTGTTTCTGTTAAATAATCTCTTACAACACCTTCATCTTCATAATCGGAAACATCAGGTTCACCAAGAAGAAACTTGCCTAAAGCCGGGACGTAAGCGATGGTAAGTGGGGACCTCCATTTATTTTGAGAGATTCCCAGAAGTTTCCTTGTCCGAAGATTGTATCTTTTCACTACACCTTCCACAGTTACTATTACCCAACTCCCATCAGCCGATAAAACAGGATTGCTACAACATGAATCTACCTGAACGAGCTTCTCTTCTTTTCCTGAATACAAATCCTTTTTTATCAACCAATCTGAATCTACCAACAGCAAAAATGAAGAGGTCTTTCTCTTCCACTCCTCTTTACTCTTGGAATCGTATAGTGATGAACAACATGGAGAAAAATCAAAACCATCTGGCTGTGCAGCTACCTGTTTGAACCTACCGTCTTCATACTTCCGCCATGAATAGGCTGAATCTATTTGCTGCACCCCTATTTTCAAAATTTGATCATATTCATTATTGTATTCATCATTGTATTTCCTTCCTTTTTCCTCCAGTGCATCCAGCTTTTTCTGAATCTCCCTTTTTATCTCTTGCATTTTGCTTTCATCTTTGATCAACACTCGAAAATCATTTCCTTTCTTCCAAACCCCTTCGACCTTGAAATTTTCATCGGTATACAATACCTCAAAACTTGGCACAAGGTCTTCAAGTGCGTACCTAACTTTGCCAGGACGTTTTTGAAAATCTTTAAAGATATTTTCAAGCTCGGCAAAAATCCTCACCTCCTGGACGAATTCTGGAAATACAACAAACACTCTTCTACCACCATTTTTGCCTAGCATCAATAATTCCGCTGCAATATAATCAGCTTTACAACTATCACCCTCACATTCCCATTCCTCAAAAAATGGTGGCAGCAGATCAGCTCTACTTTCTGCTATGTATCTTTTTATTCTTTCGAGTTCGTCCAGTTGTAAAATTCTTTCTACTTGAAAATCTCTATTTCTCTTCCATGTAAAAGTAGCTTTATCTCTGTAAATCCTAACAACATTGCCTTTATATGCATAAATCCCAAGTAAATCATCTCTTTCTAAAACCTCTTTCTGTAGGCTTTTCTCCTCTTCTATTAGAGATCTTCTTGAAGAATTACTTGCGTAATACAGAACCATTGATCCATAAGGCAGGACACTTTCAAAAAGTTCTCCTATGAGATCTTCTAGTTCCTTGGGAACTTCATCGCCAAAGTATGGATTTGCTCCCAATATCTTCGCTTGTCCCGGATAAAATGACAAAACTATTTGCCTCGCTTGCACTGAGTCTTCAGATTCAAGATACTTCATGGCAGCATCGAACAAAATCTTGTTTTCTTGCTTAAGCAGTACTGCTACATCTTCCACGGGAAGATACGCTCGTATCAATCTAGCACAAGCAAGCAAAGCCACTTTTGAGGTAATCTGCTCCCCTTGCAAAAGCTGCTTGTAATCACTTTCCAGCAGGCATGCAGAAATACCTTCCGCTAAAGAGTTTTTGCTTCTTACAGAGTAAACTTTATCGAGGTGTTTTTGTCTTATTTGCTTTCTTTCAATTAATAATCTCAAAATACCTCTCAAATCAATACTGCCTTCGCCTAACTCCCAAAGCAAAGCAGGGATAACAGAGGAAATACGCATTTCTAACAGCACCTTTCGCATCTGATCGGCTAAAGCAGGGTTTCTCTTCTTCAAAACCCTAGCTCTTTCTAAAGTTGCAAAAATCAACTCATCGCTAAGATGTTCTGAATTTTGCAGAATACTTCTTCCAAGCATGACTTTGATTTGAGTTGCCGGGTCTAGCTTCAGCAAATCCTCTTCCATTAAAAGATTGTTTGGCTCTATGATTAACTTTTTTTCTATGGCGTCAACTTGTTCGGCTATCGAAAAATTACCACAACGAAAGAGTGCTTCCAAAACTACTTCTTTCAACCAAAGGTCCTCTGCCTTATAAAATACTTGCAAAAGCAAAGGAATTGCTCTCGAATCACCTTGTTTGCCCAGTGCACGAACAATCTCACGAACTTTATCAACATAGCCATAATTCCCCCCTAAACGACTGTAGTTTTTCAATTTCTCCTGCAAAACTGAAATCAATCCAGAAACACTTTCTGAAACTCTTATGTCTGACAACTGCTGAATCAACCTTCTCTTTGTCTCTTCCACAATCTCCTTATTTACTGTAGAAGCCCAGTTTGGATCGTTAAGTAGGGGGAGTAGTGCCTTGATATCTTTTTCATCGAGCTGACTTGCATCACTGAGCAAAATACGCGCAGCGGCTAAACGAACTATTTCATTGTCACTTTGCAAAAATTCGAGCATCTTACTTTTGTATTTACCCGGTTCGGATATGCGAATTAAAGTCATTAATCCTGTAAAGCCGACCGTTTCACTCTTCAAGTCTAACAACGTCTCATCGTTTATCAAACTAAAATACCATTCGTCCCTACCGGCAAACTCTTTCTCCATCAAGAGCGCATCTAATGCCAAATCACGGATTCCTGCTTTCTGCTGTTTGTCAGTTGCTATTTTTTTCAATTCCTCGCGTAGCCTGTTTGCTTCTTGATCATCACCTATTTCAATTGAACGCCTGTAAAGAACCCATTTTGCAAGCGTCTGAAGAGCAGGTCTTGTGTTATCTGCGATTAACTGCTGAACAATCGGATTAGCCTTCTCCCAGTCGAGTCTAGCCAGTGCCTTTAGCTCCTCCTTGCCTTCCACGTAGGTTTCAGTTTCCGCCAGTCTTTGCTGCGTTAAATCGAAAAGTTCAGAAGTAAAATATTTGCTGTTATAAACCAACCATGTTCTAACTTCATGTCGCCACCAGCCTTCTAACTTCTTGGAGATCATCTCCTCGTCGTAAATTTCCTTGACAAATTCAACATTATCTTCGTCTTTGAAAAGCTCGATATATTTCAACAGAATAGAATGATTATTTCTAATCTCGTTTTTTATTCGCTCAAGCACTTTGTCTGAAGGTTTTGGCCTATAGATGCTTTCTCCGACATTGCCCCAATATTGCCAATAATCGAGAATATCCTGAATTGGAGCATCATCAGATGGAGGTTTAGTGACATCGTAAAAAGAGGTATCCCTTGAAATTGAAGTTTTAACAAATGGGTTCAAAGGAGGAGGGGCAGGTAGTTTCAGAAGTTTTTGTATCAAATCATCATTTGCAAATGATGTTCCTGCTAATAAAAACCAGTAAAAAACAAACAAAAATTTTGTTAAAACCTTCAACTTTTCCATTTTTTCCTCCACGTTTCTGAAAAGTTTATTGAAATCAAGGAAAAAATCAAGCTTTTCGCAAAAGAAAAGCCTGTGATTTTAAAGAAAACCACAGGCTTTCAGAAAAAGAACATAAATTTCAAACTGCGTTAGACTACGCCAGCTTTTTCTCTGTTTCGTTTGAGTCCTTTTATCTGAACGAGTTTTTCACCCTTTATGTTGTTCTTTTCAAGAACCATTTTCTGATAAAGTTTTCTCATCATCTGTAACTCTTCAGCCGCAGTCTTAGGTCCTTCCATGGTGGGTTTGTTAGGACGTTGCAAGTCAATTTCGTTCAAAACAAGGCTATGACTGGTGTCAGTAAGCGGCACATTTTTGCCTTTGGCGTAGATTTCATGTCTTCCGTATTTTTTATACCATTCGGCAACCGTAGCGTTTTGGTGCATGTGCTCTATAATTTGCCTCCAACCGATCCCCGTGTTGTATGCACAGAAACTTATCTCGCCTTCTTGGGTTCCGTAAGGAATTATGCACATCTCGGTTCTACGAAAATCGTAGTTGAAAAGGTCTTGAAACCACATTCCGGCTATAAACAGGAAGTTCCACGGGTCTTGTCTGCGTTTTTGAATATCCTCAAAAGTTCTGTCGGGTCCAACTTTTCCGTAGTCTTTTCCGGTCAATCCGAATGACTTATCGAATTTTTTCAATATATCAATCAAAGTTAAACTAGGTGGAGCACCAAATGGATCGTAATTCTTCAGTAGCGCCAATGCCATCATGAAGTTTGAGAACCATTTGCCACGGTTGGTGTCGGTTATGTGTTGCATGTCTTTAACAAGCTGTTTAATGTTGAGAAATTGAGGTACAGGTGCCATTTCTTTTGTTTCCTTGTGAATCATTACTGCTGTGCCGACACCACAGTTTGGATGACAACCGCAGGAAACTTGTCCCCATTCAGCATCAGGACCGTGCACAACATCTGCAAAATCTGCAAACGCTCCCATCAATGAGAGCGGAAACCAATCGCGCGTTGGCTCTGTGATGCCCAATTGTTTTTTAACATCGTGAGCAAGATGTGACAGAGTGTATCTTTGTTGAAGACGTCTCTGTTCAGTGATATGTTCATCACGCCCTGTGAAAGAAACTGGTTGGAAAGCCACAAAGGCTATTTTCTTCGGGTTGTCTAAAGCGAAACGAATCACGGCACCAACTTGGTCATTGTTGACATTATTTACTATTGTTGTAACTAAAACTATCTCGACGCCAGCTTCATGCAAATTTTCTATAGCTTTTAGCTTTACATCAAACAGATTCCCTACATGACGGTGTGAATTAGCATCATTTCCTATACCGTCGAACTGAAGATATACGAACCTAAGCCCCGCTTCGGCAGCTTCTCTACAAAACTCTTTTGATTTAGCGAATTCTATGCCGTTGGTTGCTGCTTGAACAGAATTATAACCAACTTTTCGGGCATATCTAATCGCTTCGATAAAATGAGGTGAAAGTGTCGGCTCTCCACCAGAAAACTGAACTGAAAGCTGACGGCGCGGTTTAATTTGAATAGCGTTGTCAAGGATTTCTTTTATGTCCTCCATCGAAAGCTCATGCACGAAACCAACTTGATTCGCATCCATGAAACAAGGATCACACATCATGTTGCAGCGATTCGTTAAGTCAATTGTCAAAACCGCACCACGTCCGTATTTAATCGAAGAACTTCCGTGATTGTGTAATTTTTCATCGTTATGTGCCCGCATGTCACGCCCTGGAAACAGCGATTCAATGTGCTTCAAAAATTCTGCATCTATCGCCATCAAATCTTCAAAATGCCCATGAATCGGGCAATCTTTGACCATCCATATTTGTCCGTCTCGCTCAATTATCTGCGCTTTTATTTCGCCAACCTTCTCGTTAAGTAAGCTGGATATATCGCGTTTACCGCTTAAAATTTCTTCTCTAGCTTCTATAACGCATTTCGGACATAGCGAATCGGTTGTTCTAGGAAATCCAAGTGTTGGCTTTGACTTTTCCCAGGATTTAGGTATAGGTAAATCAGCCCATTTCGGCACAAACGAAGGATTAGGACGATATTTGTTGACAGCCTTGATGGCATTAAATAAACCGCCTGCCAAATAAGTCAATCCCTTCTCAAAATATTTTACAGGTCTGTGTTTCATCTTCTCTTCTCCCGATTAACTTGAAATTTTGATTTTAACAGCGTGTTTCAAAGCAATAAACATGCCATTGGATATACATTTCAATTAAGACTCCTTAAATCAATAGCTTACGCTTTATAAATCAACACTTGTGGCGTTTTAACAATGTAGCTTGATGCTACAAGCAACACTGTAAAGACACCAAGTTTATGAGTCTTTTTGACACAAATTCAACCATTACCTTGCTTCGCTCGAAATCTTTAAACTGATGCTTAAAATTTTCACAAGCCTTTCTCTCTTCACTGTTCTTATCACCCTTGAATACTTTCGTTTTCTGAACAGTCACAAAATGCGGAATTTCGTTCACCTTTTGTTCACTTTAAGCAGTAATCTTAATTTTAACTTGAATATCTTAAGCTTAAATTACTGATAAATCTAGATTTCCTTTAGCTAAAAGAAGGCTTTACAAAATCATTCGTTTATGCTAATTTTGACTCGCTTTTGTTAAGGAAATTTGAAATCAATTTTGGAGGAGACGAGAATTGAACAGAGTAGCACTTTGCAATAACTCTGCAGTCAACACAAAAGTCAATCGTTATAGAACCAAAGCGCAGAAAATACGGGGAAAAAGGAGTGATGAATCTTCTTTGTGGTTAACTTTTGTAATTGTTCTGCTTTTAAGCTTGATGGTTTGTTTAACGGTGAATTTACGGGCAAGCAATGAATTAAATGAAGAAAGCAAGAGACATCAAGTTTTAAGCGATCAGGTAAAACGATTGCAGGAAGAGAACAAAAAATTGCAGGAAGAGATTCAGAAACTCAAAACAGACCCTGTAGCCATAGAAAGAGAAGCGCGCAAACTGGGCATGAGTCTACCAAACGAAAAAGTTTTGGTATCGGCAAATTGATCTTTGCGGAGTGGTCACTTTGCCGATACAAAGCCCTACCTGCAAAAAACGCTGCCTTTTGCCTATCTACTCCGCTTATAACCTTCAACTTATCTTCCGCCAATGCCGTTGCGGCTTGTGGAGACACAAGCCGCATTCCTTTGTTTTCAACATCGCAATTCTACTCGGAGTTGCATTCAAATTACTCTGTTACATATCGGTTTGTAAGTAGATTTTTATCACATCTGTATTTTGGTATTATGAATTTCGAGGCCTTTAACCAAAAATCTGCTAGAGTTGAAAATTTCTATAAGAAAATCTACTAGCAACTTTGCAAAGCGTAAATTCGTCCTAACCTTGCATTCAATTTTGACTTTTGCCTTAACTTAGCTTATGTTAAGCAGAGTCAGCAAAAGCGACAAAATTAAAAAGAGAGGTGAAAAAACTATGAAAAAGGGGATTTTTGTATTGACATTGATTTTGTCAATGTTTCTAGGAGTGCCTACAGAAACTTTTGCACAGAAACGAAAACCGGCTTTAAAACCGGCTTCCAAAGGGGCTGCCCCGTCAACGAAATACTACCAAGTTAACGCCGGAACAGTCATAAGAGTTCGCATGAATGACACTATAAGCTCGAAAACTGCAAAGGTAGGTGACAAATTCACTGTGACCGTGACCGAACCTGTTTATTCAAACAACGGGCTGGTAGTTATACCAGTTGGAAGCATAATAACAGGTAGGGTAGATTCTGTAGTTCCGGCCAAAAAAGGCGGAAAACCTGGACAAATTGATGTTAGCTTTGTTTCTGTAAAACTTCCGAACGGAAAGATTCGTTCTATAAACGGCTCTTTGACCGATTTAGAGTCAAAAAGTGCAAAAAGCGATGAAGAAGGAACTGTTTCTGGTGATAGGATGAAACATCGTAAGGTTATCTTCATCGGTAGCGGCAGTGCTGGTGGTGCAGTAATCGGAGCGGCAGTTGGCGGTGGTAAGGGTGCCATAATCGGCGGAATAATAGGTGCAGGTGCTGGGCTTCTTGGTGAAAGGCTAACGAAAGGCGAAGAGGCTGAGGTTAAACCGAACACTGAGTTTGGAGTTTATCTGAACCAAGCCATTTACTTGCCAAAATGGGACTGAAGTTCTAAACAAACTTTATCCTGGATGTAGGAAACAATTTACCAAATTATAACCATTTTCGCCAAAAAGAAAACCTACTTCGTAAGCTAACAGAAAAAACTTACGAGGTAGGTTTTCTTTTTTGTATTTGCAAATGAAACATCATTCCCGCAATTATCAAAAAAGGCTTACATCCAAGCCCGAATGATTTTTGACTCATCGCTTCAGAGTTTCTTTTTCCGAAAATTGCATTCAACCAAAAAATTCGGTGAATTCTTTAAATTCAGGCAAGCTTCGGTGTTTCGTCAAGAAAAATGTATGCCAGAGATTTATAGATGAGTTTAGCACAAAGGAAAGCGGGAGCTTGAGAATACTCTGTTTTTGAGAATTCGACCAAATCCATACCGACGATACGACGTTTCTCGGCAAGTTTTCTGATCAAGGCTAAGGTTTCATACCAACCGAGACCGCCAGGCTCTGGGGTTCCTGTCGTTGGAACAAGGCTAGGATCAAGTCCGTCAATGTCTATGGTCAAATATACATTTTCAGTTAAAGCATCTACTGCTTCGTCAATCCAGTCGGTTTTACCTACAATATCTTTTGCCCAAAAGATTTTTGTATTTGTGAGCTTTGGTAAGCTTTTGACTTCCTCAGCCGAAATCGAGCGTATGCCGACTTGAACTGATGGAATTCTCATATCTTTGACCACGCGTGCCATTATCGAAGCGTGTGAATATGGTGTTCCGTCATACGTGTCGCGAAGATCTGCATGAGCATCAATTTGAAGAACGCTTAAATTGTAAAATTTTTCAGCATGAGCTTTGATTATAGGTGCGCTGATGGAATGCTCACCACCGAGAGTGCACAAAAATTTATTTGCTTTGAGAATTTCTTTGGTGTAATCGTAAAGGTCCTGCATCATTTTTTCGGGCGTCGGTCGTGGCTGAAATTCCTCCAAAGTATGAATGCCAATTTTATAGACTTCCGCATTCGTTTCTTCATCGTAAAGCTCCATATTTCGGGAAGCATCAATTATAGCCATTGCGCCTTCCCCTGTTCCTTTTCCGTATGAAACAGTTCCTTCGTATGAAACGGGCAAAACAAGCACGCGTGCAAGCTCAAAACTCGAGTATCTCTCATCATCGATTCCGCCAAAAACCATCGGCAGATAAGCTGATTCAGTCACTTCAATTTCTCCAAAAAAATCTTTTTTATCAAAAATGTCTCACGAGTCCGTCTAAAAGCGATTCTTTTCTGTAAACCACCAACTTTACTGAAAATCCTCGAAATATATAAAACTTTCAGTGTGGCGGTTTCACGGAACATCAATGCTCAATTCTCTGCCCGTGAAAGTAAATGTTGGACGTTTGCGTCCTTTCATGTATTTTGCGGCTGTTTGAGACATAGCTGTTATGATGAGCGGAAGTGCAATTGAAGGATCGCAGTGGACGTAAGCAGTGAGCGCACCTTTAGCAAGCTTTCCGAAAATATCTTTGTAACTGCCGTTAATTGAAGGAGTTCTGACGTCTAGCAGCATTGGGTCGGCAACTATTGAAATGCCGTATTTGTGACCTCGTATGTTTACACGATTCAGATAAGAACAAAAATCAGCAATTGCCAACATTTCTTGACTGTTTACGCTTCCAAGCACTATCAGCCCAGAATTACGGCTCCTCTGCCCGATCATCATTAACTCGATTAGGTCTTGAGACAAATCGAAATTGATCTGTATTTTCTTTTCAAATCGCAGTCGCGAAATCCCTATTGAGAGTTCACTTCCGATTAAATCCGGACAATAAACGGGAATGCGCGATTTGAAAGCAGATGTCAAAATCCCGTCTTCATTGGCAATCTCGGATAGCTCTCTACCTAAAATCTGCAAAAATTCTCTAATCGTGTAGGATTTACTTTGTTCAAGTTGATTGATTACACTGCCTATCCATTCGTCAGCTTCTTGATATTCTTCCAAATTCGCCAAGATGTTGCCAACTCTGTAAATTTCAGCCGCTTCCAGCTCTTCATCAGACATCGAAGGATGAGCTTGATAATGATTTCGTCCGAGAGTTTCGTGAATATCATGGTAGAGAACTTTTCCGGACATTATCAAAACATCAACAAACCGGTTTTTTATTACATAGGCAATAAGCCTTCTCATGCCTGCAGGGATTATGTTTCCCGAACCACACAAATATATTGTCGTGTTATCATCAAGCATATCTAGCCAGACGCGATGCGCCTCAGCTAGCTGCTTTGCGCCAAAACCGGCACTTTCCATTTTTTCCAACAATCCAGCAACCGATCGATCGCGATCTATCTGAATCGGTTGAATCGGAACGGTCAAGTATTTCGACACTTTTGTCTTCCGTTGCATCATAATTTTCTAAAAAATCCCGTTTTTTCAACAAAGTCTTAGGACTTACAATTCGGTAAAAGATAGGTGTATGAATTTGCTTTCTTTTCGTAAAATTTTATCAATTCGTCACATTCTTTCTCCGATATTTCGCCTTCTTTGACCTTACGTTCAAGGTTGCGACGAAAATTTTCGTGCAAGTGCGAAACATCGTATCTGGCTTGCTTGAGCATATCTGCAAGCGTTGAGCCATGAAGCACTTTCTTGATGATATACCCGTCTTCGTCAATGTAAATATGCGCTTCATGCGGGAATCCAAATAGGTTGTGATTATTACCCATGACTTCTTGGTATGCGCCGATCAACAATATTGCAAGATAATAAGGTTCTCCTTTCTCGAGTTTATGAAGCTCCAAAACATTTTTAACGTCATGAAGATCAACAAACTTCTCGACTACACCATCAGAGTCGCAAGTTATATCGCAAATTGTTGCGTATTCGGTCGGCTTTTTGTTAAGTTTGTGAATTGGAATAATCGGGAAAAGCTGTTCCAACGCCCAATTGTCGGGAACGGAGCGAAAAACGGAGAAATTTGCAAGATATTTCGCACACAGAAGCCTACGGAGTTCGTTAAAATCTTCCGAAACGTATTTTTTCTGATGAGCGAAATAGTCAGCACGCTCGCAAATATCCCAAAATAAAACCTCGCCCTTACCTCTGTCTTCCAATGAAATTAGTCCGAGATTGAACATCGTATAAAGCTCTTCCCGGTTTTCCAGTGCGTCGTGATAGTATTCCCGATAATTTTTCCCATTTATGGTCTCGCGCAAATCATAAAGCTCTTTGACAACCTGCGGATCTTCTTCTGTAACAACTATTGGCTCGGCAAAATCTTCCACAACCGTTTCGATTTCGTCCTGAATGTTGACAACTAACATTGCGTGGTAAGCCGTCATGTAACGGCCAGATTCTTGAATAATCGTCGGATGTGGGACATTTTCTTCATCACAAACTGTCTTTATCAGGTAAACCACGTCATTTGCAAATTCTTGTGCATTGTAATTTGCAGAAGATTCAAATGATGTTCTTGAACCATCGTAGTCAACAGCCATACCACCGCCAACGTCGAGATATTCAATTTTCATTCCCATAGCTCGCACTTTTGCGTAAACTCTGGCGGCTTCACGCATGGCTGATTTTATTCGTTTTATATCGGTTAGTTGAGAACCAATGTGAAAATGTAGAAGCTTTAACATATCGCTCCTACCGGCTTTTTTCAATCTTTTTATAACTTCCAGAATTTCCGTTGTCGTCAAACCGAATTTTGCTGTCTCACCACCTGATTTTTCCCATTTTCCCGAACCTTTCGAATAGAGTTTAACTCTGATTCCTAACATCGGTAGTTTTGCATTGCTGTTCTTTCTTGTGAATTCATTTACGAGTCGAAGCGTATGTTCAAGCTCGCTTATTTTCTCGATAACGATCACAACATTTTTTCCAGCCCTTGCTCCAACGAAAGCAAGATAAATGAATTCCTCGTCCTTGAAACCGTTTAGGATGAGGAGCGAATCTTCCGTCTGTTCCATCGCCAAAGCTGCATAGAGTTCAGCCTTTGAGCCAGCCTCTAAACCGAAATCGTATTTGACACCTTCCTTAAGATATTCTTCAACAACAAAGCGGTTTTGATTAACTTTCATCGGGTAAACGCAAAGATGGCGCCCTTTGTATTCGTATTCTCTAATAGCGTTTCTGAAAGCTCTTTGAAGCTTGCGAATTTGTGCAACTATGAGTTGTGGAAAGCGGAGCAAAACAGGTGGATGAATACCGCGCTTTTTTAGATCGTCTATTATTTCCTTGACATCAGCGCCACTTGTGTGGCCTTCCAAGGGATGAACCACAAGATTACCTTTGCGATTTATGCTGAAATAACCAGCTCCCCAATTTTCAATGCCATACTTCTCTGCTGTTTGTTCGATTACAGTCGCCAACTCTCTCTCTCCAGAAAAGCCTTCAATGAAACTTGAAGAACGTATGAATAACAAAATTTAGCAAAAAAGAAACACGAAAACAACTATTATTTTCTGCATGAAGCAACCTAACTTTAACTTGGCATTTTGATAGCTTCAACTCCTAAACCTATCATCTGGCTTTTTGAATGCCGCATCAATCTCAAGATTTTCTCTCAACAAACGACAGCTTTTTCCGATTTCAATGGCTTTTTCGATCTTTCGTTTGGAATTTACTTCTCTTGACAAACGTAACACAAATGGATACGTTGCACTGAGCTGAAAATTTTTCCAAAGCAAAAATATCTTTATACTTTCAGATCTCACTCAGCTTAACCGATTAAAATCTACCTAAAGTTCCATCCAATTGAAGAACTTTCAAAACTGATTACGAGCCAAATAGCACAAGTCAAGCCGGGATTTTACTTCTGCTCCGAGACTGCTTTATGCTCTTCCATAATCGTCTTGAAGACGAACTATATCGTCCTCACCCAAATAGTCACCGCGTTGAACTTCTATGAAGATAAGTTTTTCAGGTCCTGGATTTTCTACACGATGAGCCGAACCGGTTAGAATATCAATTGACTGTCCCGCTTCAAGCAAAAATTCTTTCCCTTCTAAAGTTACCATCGCTTTGCCGGCAACGACAAACCAGTGTTCTGAACGGTGCGAGTGCTTTTGATAGCTTAAACGCTTGTTTGGAAGCACTTCTATCCTTTTAACCTTGTAACCATCGCCTTCGTCCAAAACTGTAAAACTCCCCCAAGGTCTTTCGTCATACTTCAGAGAAACTTCTTGATTTTGCATGTTGAATCACCTCCTTATAGACCTCAATGTATTTTTCAACCATCTTTTCAACACTGAAATTCTCTTCCACGTGTTTGCGAATCTTTGCACGGTCCAACTTTTCGATGTTTTTGATGGCTCTGACTGCTTCTTCCAAGTTTTCAACAACAAAGCCAGTCTTTTCATGAACAATAATTTCCGGAATCGAACCTCTTCTTCTGGCTACTACAGGCGTTCCACATGCCATAGCTTCTATCAAACTTAATCCAAAAGGTTCCTCAAAATTTATCATGTGGAGTAATGCCTTAGCATTCCCAAGAAGCATATCACGTTTCTCTGGGCCAACAGAGCCAACATATTCGACTCGCTCTCCATCTACAAAAGGCAAAACCTCTTCCCGAAAATATCTTTCATCTTGAATGATACCAGCTATTACAAGTTTCAATCCCGTTTTCCGAGCTACTTCTATCGCTTCAACAACCCCTTTTTCGGGATGAATTCTTCCAAAAAAAAGCAAATATTCTCCGTGATTTTCTTTCAGAGAAAATTCTCTCAAGTCTATTCCGTGATGAATTGTTGCAACGTAGTTTAGTTCCGGACATCTGTCAGCTTGACTTATTGCGATGTAATAAACATGATTGTTGTATTTTTTGTAAACCGGTAGAATTCGCTCTGAAGAAAAACCATGAATTGTTGTAACGACAGGTGTTTTGACGAGCTTACTGTATGAAAGCGGCAGAAAATCAAAATGATTGTGTATCAAGTCGAATTCATCAGCCCTCTCAAAAACTTCAGAAACATGTAAGCACTCCCAAACCTTCACATCAATCGTTGGATCTTCCGAATAAGGTCTGGGACAAATGCCAATCAATTTTGCCTTCGTTATGGAGTCTGCTGTTGCAAACAAAGTAACATCTATACCCCTTTGTACGAGCCCTTCTGTCAAAAGCGAAACAACTCTTTCCCAAGGACCGTAATGTCGCGGTGGTACTCTCCAAGAAATGGGGGCAAGCATGGCAATTCTCATACTTGATTGTCCCGAGCCTTTGATTCTGCTAGAAGATTTATCCGATTAACCACCTACATGAACGTTCGGGCGTCTTTCGGGATCCGGTTCTGCCTGTCTTAGAATTTCTCTGGTCACAGGCGCCGTATCACCTTCACCGAAGAGAACAAATCTTAGAAGATAAATAACGGGATTTCCTTCACTCCAACCGAAATACACATGTGGTATCTTACCGGTTTTGTCTCTTAAATAAAGCAAGAACGCCGCGATTGCATTCGGAACAGAAGGCGCTTCAGTCCTCAGAATTTTGTAACCGTCGACCTCAACTCCTCTAATTTTGAGCTTACCTCTGAATTCTGAAGCATCGCCAACATCTACTTCATAAAACAGAATCGGATCACTTGAAGGTATGTGATTATCAATCCGCTTTTCGTGCTCCTTGTAGCGATATTCTGAAACATCTCCTACCTCGCGACGATTAGCAACTATGCGAATATCGTTTTCTTCCAGTTCATTAATAAATTGCTGGGCCTTTTCATCAAGCTCAATCTGATCAATTCTAATTTCTAAAGATCGCAAAGCTCTGGAAACGAAGGAAGAGACTATAATCGAAAAAATGAAGAAAGAAGCAATCTTGATACCGTCAGGTCTTTCAATTATGTTCGCAATTGTAGTATAGGCAAAGATAATTGTAATTATGAGATAAATCCAGCGCGAGCGATCTTTTTGTCGCCACGATGAAATAGCGACAGCAATTGCAGCAGAAGAGATCAATACCAAAACGCCCGTTGCATAAGCTGCCCCTTGAGCATCAACATCAGCTTCAAATATTATGGTTACGACGAAACAAATAACCGTAAAAACAAGTGTTAGCGGACGAATTGCACGGGCCCATTCTGGCGCCATTCCATATCGGGGCAAATATCTCGGAACAAGATTCAAAAGTCCTGCCATTGCAGAAGCACCGGCAAACCATAAAATTAAGATCGTTATTATGTCATAGACAGTTCCGAAAAGATCGCCTAGGTATTTATGCGCTATGAAAGCCAATGCCCTACCGTTTGCTTTTCCCTTTTCCTTTATGATACCGTTCTGAATCTCCTGCTGGGTGCAAGAACAATATGAAGGAAGATCGTCTAGTAAAGCAGCGTCCCTACAGTCCACCTGCGGACAGAATTCATGCGGTTCAATCAAAATAGTGGTAACCAAACTGCTGCAAATTAGCATGAAACTCATTATTAAGGCGGCTGTGAGAAGCAATTTCTTGGTATTTTCAACTCTTGGATTTTTCACCAACGGCATCACAGCAACGCCTGTTTCATATCCCGAAAGTCCAAGTGCAAGTTTTGGAAAATATATCAGCGCAATGGCTATTATCAAAAACCAGTTACCATCGGCGCCGCGATAGTTGTAAACAGCATCTTGCCAGTTTTTAAGGACCTCAGGATGAGTAACAATCTCATAAAACCCAACTGCTACGATGATAGAATTCAAAAGCATGTAACTCAAGACCAAAAAGACTGCTATGTTGATAGCCTCACGGAACCCTTTCAAAAAAATAGCTCCTAAAATCGCTATCAACACTAAAGTCATCAGAACAGGGTGTTCTAGAAATGAAAGGTTCCCCCGGACAAATGGGTTTTCAAGTATGTGTGCGGTAGCGTCAGCTGCTGAAAGAGTTATTGTAATCACGAAGTCCGTTGCTACGAAGCCTAAAAGTATCAAAATGACTAGCTTTGCTCTCCAACGAGAGAAAAGCTCCCGAAGCATCGCAATCGAACCTTCGCCATGCGGAGATTCAACAGCTACACGCCTGTAAACTGGCAGGGCTCCGAAAAGTGTGACTAGAACCAAAAACAAAGTCGCTATTGGAGAGAGAACACCAGCAGCCAGATATGCAATGCCGGGTTGATAACCTAAAGTCGAGAAATAATCAACTCCAGTCAAGCACATTACTTTCCACCACGGATGCTTCCCTCGTTCAGCGTCTTTTTCCTTACTTTGAGGAACTTCGGTTTTGAATGACTCTGCTAAAAACCAATCCCTAATTCTGTTTTGAGATGATTTCATAAGTTGGAAACCTTCTGAGACGGTTGATTCTCAAAAGGTCCTCTAAGCAAATGGGAAATTCAAGAAATAACGATTCCCTAGAAACCTTCTAAAACTCAAAATTAGATTCTATAACTCTTTGCGTAAAGGTCAAGCCATCTAAAGCTTTACAAGCCTGGAACCGAGTGAAAAATAAACGTCAAAGTGGTATATTACCGTGCTTTTTGGGTGGATTTGTGTCTCTTTTGTTTCGCAGTAATTGCAAGGCTCTTATCAATTTCGGGCGAGTTTGTGCAGGTTCGATGACTTCGTCAATGAAACCACGCTCAGCTGCAACGTAGGGATTTGCAAATTTTTCATTGAACAGTTTTATCAAACTCTGCCTTTTCTTTTCGGGATTTTCTGCTTCAGCTAGTTCTTTTTTGTAAAGCAAATTCACAGCTCCTTCGGCTCCCATAACTGCGATTTCAGCAGTCGGATAAGCAAAATTTACATCGGTTCTCAGGTGCTTTGATGCCATAACACAATAGGCCCCACCATAGGCTTTTCGCGTGATAACCGTCACTTTTGGAACGGTAGCCTCGGCATAGGCATATATCAGTTTTGCACCATGCCTAATAATGCCAAAATGCTCCTGATTAACGCCAGGCAAGAATCCGGGAACATCCTCAAATGTAACAAGCGGTATGTTGAAACAGTCGCAAAAACGAACAAAGCGTGCTGCCTTTACCGATGCATCAATGTCCAAAACTCCTGCTAGATAGGCCGGTTGATTAGCAACGATTCCAACAGAGAAACCGCCAAGTCTTGCAAACCCGATTACGATGTTCGGAGCGAAATGTTCTTGGATTTCAAAAAAGTAGTGATCGTCAACTACGGAGTGAATTATTTCTCTGATGTCATAAGGCTGAGTAGGTTCTTCAGGCACAATGTAATTTAGCTTTTCGTCAATTCTATTATGCGGATCGTTAGTTGGCACATACGGCGGATTTTCCATGTTGTTCGACGGGATGAAAGAAATCAACTCCCTGACAATTCTCAAAGCGTGTTCGTCAGACTCGGCCGCAAAATGCGCAACGCCTGATTTTGTATTATGTGTCATTGCACCACCTAATTCTTCTTTGGTCACTTCTTCATGAGTTACAGTTTTTATAACGTCAGGGCCTGTTATGAACATATACGAAGTGTTTTTAACCATTATGTTGAAATCCGTAATTGCAGGCGAATAAACAGCACCACCAGCGCAAGGTCCCATGATGCACGAAATCTGCGGAACCACTCCGCTTGCAAGAGTATTTCGCAAGAAAATATCCGCATATCCAGCTAAAGAAAAAACCCCTTCTTGGATTCTAGCTCCTCCAGAATCATTCAATCCGATGATAGGAGCACCAACTTTCATCGCCAAATCCATTATCTTTACGATTTTTTGCGCATGAGCTTCCGACAAAGAACCACCAAAAACTGTGAAATCTTGCGCAAAGACAAAGACCTGACGCCCGTCAATGAGTCCATGTCCTGTAACCACGCCATCACCCAGATATTTTTGCTTATCTAATCCGAAATCGCTTGAACGGTGAACAACGAATTTATCGAATTCTTCAAAAGTGCCTTCGTCGAGGAGAAAGTTGATTCTTTCGCGTGCCGTCATCTTGCCTGATGCACGCTGCTTAGCTAATCTTTCTTCTCCTCCACCCTTTTCGGCAAGTAAATTTTTCTCTCTCAAAAGTTCAAGTTTTGTAGATTTCTCCTGCAGTTTCATAAGGCAATAGTTTAGCCTTTTATCTTCAGTTTACAAATTTTCAGTCTTTAATTCTGTGAATTCGCCTCCAACCAAGACTCACACAAAACCAAGTCAAACAATACCGATCCCAACGCAAAAACAGTTGTTTGAAACCCAGCTCATTGGTGAAAAACTGCATAATGCTTTTCAGCAAAAATCCTGTATCCGACCAGGAACCTTTTACAAACTTAGCAAATCATTACAAAACAATGTCAAAGCCTTATCAAACACAAATGTTTTATTGTTTTCACGTCCTCTCTTGACTTTTTCGTTTGATCATCTTTTAAGATTAAGTTACTCTTGGTTTGCTCCATGTTGCTTTTGGTTTATCGAATGATGTCTGATGTTTCAAGCCTTAATAGCTTTGACCATCGCAATCTGTTTTATTTCGCTTTGGTTTTGGACGAATTTTTGTTTAACAAAGGCTTAAGGAATTGGTAGATGTTTTCCGCTATTATTTTCGTGCCTTCAGCATTCGGATGAATTCCGTCAGCTTGATTTAATTCTTTTTTCAAAGCGACTCCCTCTAGCAAAAACGGCATGAATGCGACATTGTATTTGTCAGCTAAATCAGGGAAAAGAGCATTGAATTCACGTTGATATTCCCTGCCCATCGTAGGTGGTGCAAGCATACCGCACAGCAAAATTTTAATACCTCTGCTTTTTGCGCGTTCGATTATTTGCGCCAAATTTCGTTTTGTTTGCGAAGGGAGTATCCCGCGAAGCATGTCGTTGCCACCTAAAGCCAAAATCAAAATCTCTACATTTTCTTGATCAAGCGACCAATCTATGCGTTCAAGTCCTCCCTGTGTCGTATCGCCAGATACACCTGCATTGATGACCTCGTAATCGTAGCCTTCTGCATTAAGTTTCTGTTGAAGTAAGTAAGGATAGGACTCACTTTCGCTAAGCCCAAAACCTACCGTTAAACTGTCACCAAAAGCAACAATTTTAGGTTTGTTCTCTTGCTTACGATTTTCAACCGGAGATGTTGGTCTCCTTTCATCTTTTCGAGCTTCAAACTTTTTTTCGCATCCTGCAAAAAGAATCAGCGTAAATATGAACAACAAAACCTTGATAAAACTCCAAAGCATATTACCGTCAGCTTAAAGTTTGATGCCTTTTTTGGCATTTCGTTTGGTCTCAATAGCTGATAGTATAGTATAGATGAATGATAGAGCTAAAAAACGTAACAAAAATCGTTCGTTCCGGTGGTGAAGAATTAAGGATTCTAGATAACATATCGCTTGAAATTCCGAGTGGTGAATTTATTGCAATAACAGGCGCATCGGGAAGCGGAAAATCCACTTTGCTTAGCCTAATCGCAGGACTTGACTTACCTAGCAGCGGAGAAATCAAAATTGATGGAGAAGAAATAACCAAAATGAGCGAAGATGAGCTTGCTGAATTGCGGGGCAAAAAAATCGGTATCATTTTTCAGTCCTTTCATTTGATTCCCTCTCTGACAGCTTTCGAGAACGTTTTGATCCCGATGGAGATTCTCGGTGTCAAAGATGCAAAAGAAAGAGCATGGAAACTTTTAGCAGATGTTGACTTGACAAATCGAGCTCATCATTATCCTTCCGAACTTTCTGGTGGTGAACAACAACGAGTTGCAATCGCACGTGCATTTGCAAATCAGCCTAAGATACTTCTAGCCGATGAACCCACGGGAAATCTCGACTCGCGCAACGGCGCGCATGTCCTTGAATTGATGATGAAACTTCATCTAAAAAATCAAACTACGCTTGTTCTGGTGACACACGATCAAGAGCTTTCAAAACGCGCCGATCGGCAAATCAAACTACACGATGGTAAAATAATCAGTGATACAAGAGCCATGAAACCTTTGAAAGTGTAAAAAGATGTAGTTGTGTCTTGACTGATTATAAGTCTCTTTGATTCCAAAATTCGAATAAACAAAACGTAATTGATTGTAGGCTTGTTAGTTTTGTTCTGAGATATTCTTAACGCTAATTCTTTGAGAACAATTTTTGAAGCACTTATTTTTGCCTTTTTGAAATTCTCATTTCACCATTTCTTAAGCCACTTCTAAGCTATGAATTTCATTTTAGGTTTAACATTGAGAGAAATTCGCTTTTCGTGGAAACGTCTTCTATTTTTCTTTGTTTGTATTTCTGTTGGTGTCGGTTCAATCGTCACGCTTCGTTCATTGATTAAAGACTTAAACAAGGCAGTTGCAGGTGATGCAAGATTGCTTCTCACGGCAGATTTTGAAATAAGATCTACAAATTACTTCAGTCCAAACGAGCTTGCAACAATAGAAAGCGTCTTAAGTAAATCAGACATAATCGAAGCAAAAACCGAAACTTTGACAACAACTGCGATGGTCCGCACCGTTAACGGTTTCCAAGCAGATAGTCTTAAAACTGATGATTTCAAAACCAACGATTTCAAGATTGATAACTCCAAAACTGACAATTCAAAAACTGATAGTTCTAAGACTACTGGGCAATTTCAGTTTGTTGAGTTGAAAGGTATAGAAGAAGGTTTTCCGCTTGTCGGTGAGTTTACACTTCTAGATGGAAAACCTTTCGAGATATCGCTTTTGTCAAACAATGGAGCAATCGTGCATTTTTCACTTCTTGAGAGGCTAGGATTGAGAATCGGAGACAAAATCAAAATCGGAACAACAGATTTTCAAATAAGAGGTGCTTTTTATGAAGAACCAGGGGGTTCAAGTGGATTTAGACTAGGTCCTCGTGTTTTCATCGAAAAACGTGCTTTCGACCAAGCAGGGCTTGTCGGACGAGTTAGCAGAAAAATTCTTTTTCGCACATCTGACGATCCAACCGATCTGGTCAAAGAGCTTCGGCAAAAATTGAAAGGAACGATTTTGACCGTCAATTCTTACAAAGAAGTTCAAGAAAATTTAGACAACCAGTTCGATCGCATAGAAAATTATCTTTCGCTTGCAGGATTCTTGATCTTGGTCCTCGGCGGTGTCGGTATCTGGAATGTCGCACGAGTTTTTGTGGAACAAAGGCGTAAAACGATTGCTATCTTGAAATGCTTAGGAGCAACCGGAACAAAAACCCTAACGGTTTACCTACTTCAAATTTTGACTCTGAGTTTATTGGGAAGTCTGTTCGGTATTTTAATGGCTCAAACTGCACTTTGGGTAGTAAAATTGCGCTTTTCCGAGTCATTACCTGAAAAAATGTCTTATTTGATTGAAACATCAGCGGTTGCACAGGGCATTCTGCTCGGCATCTCAATTTCGCTTCTTTTTTCGATATTACCACTTCTTCAAATACGCAAAATAAAACCAAACACGCTTTTGCGAGATGATAATTATCAAATCGTCCAAAAACTCGATAAGCCAAAATGGTTGTTTGCATTCTTCTGTTTGATAACCCTCTTAGGACTTTCGATTTGGCAAGCTGGTTCGATAAAGGTAGGCGTTTTTTTCCTAATCGGCATAGGTTTGACAATTTTGGTTCTTTACTTAGCTGCATCTGTTCTGATGCTGTGTTTGCGAAAATTGAGAAATCTATCGAATTTTGCCGTCTTTCAGGCAATCAATTCGCTTTATCGTCCTGGAAACCAAACCAGAATAATTTTGCTTGCCGTAGGACTTGGAGCTTTCGTTATCTTCTCGGTGCAATCTTTGCGAGACAACCTTGTGCGTGAATTTGATTTCTCGCGCAATCAAAAACTCCCTTCACTCTTCATCGTTGATATTCAGCGCTCGCAAATAGAGAAAGTTTTGCAAATAACCGAGCAAATAACAAGCGAAAAACAAACTCCTATTCCGACCGTGCGTGCCAGAATTGTGGCGGTCAACGGAGAGCCTTTCGATTTTGAGCAAATCGAAATCCGCCAGCAACAAGGACAAATCGGAAGAGAATTCGCCGTCACTTATCGCAATTACATGGACGAAAACGAAAATTTATTAGATGGTCAGTGGTGGCAAGATGTAGCTCAGTCAGAAAATGAAGCTGAAGTTTCGGTTGAGGAAAACATGAGTAAAAGATTGAAAATCGGCGTCGGTGATTATTTAACCTTCGATATTTTAGGGCGAAAGATTACAGCAGTCGTAAGCAATATCCGCAAAATTGACATCCGCAATACCAGAACAGCATTCGTTTTCGTTTTCCGTCCGGGCATACTTGAAAAAGCACCGCAAACATTTTTGCTCCCCGTAACCAAAAGACTTTCACTTCAACAGCGAGTCGAACTTCAACAAAGATTGCTAGAGGAATTCCCAAATGTGCAAATCTTCGATACGGCCGATATCCTGAATGCAATTGGACGTTTGATTAACAATTTTGTATTAGCTGTTTCCTTCGTCGGTAGCTTCGTCATTTTGATAGGAATCCTGATTTTGATAGGCTCAATTGCACTAACGAAATCGCAAAGAGTCTACGAGAACGCAATTTTGAAAACGCTTGGAGCTAACCGTCGAATCTTGATATCAATTCTTTTGCTTGAATACTTGCTTTTGGGGTTGCTGGCGAGCTTTTTAGGGAGTATTTTTTCTATTTTGCTCTCTTACTCTGTTACCGAATACGTCCTAAAAATAAACTGGGAAATTGATTTTCTCCCACACCTGGTTGGAACTTTCTGGATGACTGTTATCGTAGTTTTAGTTGGCATTTTATCGAGCTTCGGCCTAATTTTCAAAAAGCCTATGAACATCTTGCGTTTGCAATGATTATGATTGATTTGATACGAATTTCTTGTTAGTCTTAAGACTTTAGCAATTTGCTATAAAACCTCAATATCATGAAAAAAATGGGATTTTCGACAATTGCGATTCATGTAGGTAATGAGCCTGACCCAGCTACGGGGGCTGTGAGTGTGCCGATCTATCAAACTTCAACCTATGCACAAGAAGGTTTGGGCAAACATAAAGGCTATGAATACGCAAGAACTCAAAATCCAACACGCTCGGCTTTAGAAAAAAACATAGCCGCTTTGGAAGGCGCAAAATTCGGATTTGCCTTTGCTTCTGGGATGTCAGCAATTGATGCAGTTTTGAAACTCGTTCGCAAGGGTGATCACGTAATCTTAAGCGACAACACATACGGCGGGACTTTTCGACTCTTTAATAAAGTTTTGTCGAACTATGGAATCGAATTTGACTTAGTTGATACTTCTAATGTTGAAAATGTCGAACAAGCATTTAAACCTAATACCAAGATGATCTTTGTCGAAACTCCTACAAATCCAATAATGACAATCACGGATTTGAAAGCTGTTTCGGAAGTTGCACACTATCATGGCGCAAAAGTCGTTTGCGACAACACTTTCATGTCGCCGTATCTACAGCGTCCGATGGAATTCGGTGTTGATATAGTTGTCCACTCGACAACAAAGTATCTGAACGGACATTCCGATTCTGTTGGTGGATTTGTTGCTTTGAACGATGAAGAAGACGCTGAATGGATCAAGTTTATTCAAAACAGCGTCGGAGCAATTCTTTCGCCATTCGACAGTTTCTTAGTTTTGCGCGGGACAAAAACGCTTGCCGTTAGAATGGAAAAACACGATCAAAACGGACGCACAGTTGCATCGTATCTAGCAGAACATCCGAAGGTGAAAAAAGTTTATTATCCGGGTTTGCCTTCGCATCCTCAACACGAACTGGCAAAAAGACAACAAAAAGGTTTTGGCGGAATGATTTCGTTTGAAACCGGTTCTCTGGAAAATGCACGGACTGTCCTAGAAAGCGTTCGGCTTTGCACTTTAGCTGAAAGCTTGGGCGGAGTTGAAACCCTGATTTCTCATCCTGCCACGATGACACATGCTTCTGTTCCGCCAGAAACGCGAGAAAAATTAGGAATAACTGATGGCTTAGTGCGGATTTCCGTTGGTATCGAGGACGTTGAAGATATTATTGAAGATTTGGAGCAAGCTCTTTCTAAGTTGTAAGTTATAATAATCGGGTCGAGGAAGTTATGTTGTTGGAAGTAGAAGTTCATGCAACATCTCATATAGGTAGAGTCAGAAAGGGAAACGAAGATAACTATCTTTTGCTCGACGTAGTAAACTTAAGAAAATGGACAGCACCAGAAGACGAATTTGATATTAGATCGGAATCTTTTCAGATGGATGAAGACGGTGGGGTTGTTCTAGCTGTTTCTGATGGAATGGGTGGGGCACTAGCTGGAGAGGTAGCCAGTAAAATGACAGTCGAAACTATCGGTAACAGATTGCTGGGAGTTGACTCAGAAAATCTTGCATTAGCGGAAAACTCATCGCTGATTGAAAGGCTTTATGAAGCCACCATATACGCCAATAAAGTTGTACATACCGAACAGCGTAGACATGCCGAATACAGTGGCATGGGGGCAACACTAACCGCCGCCAGCATAACTGCCGACGCAGTTGATGTTGTTCAGATAGGTGATAGTCGAGGCTATTTGATAAGAAATGCGCAGATTCATCAACTTACAAAAGATCAATCTTTGGTTCAACAATTAGTAGATGCTAAGCAAATCCGCCCAGAAGAAGCTGAAAATCACATCATGAAAAACGTAATCTTACAAGCAATCGGAGCACAAAGCGAGGTTTATCCTGTTGTTGTGAGATTCTGTCCGCAGCGTGATGATATTTTGCTTTTGTGTAGTGACGGGCTTTCAAACAAACTCCGCGCAAACGATATTCTCAACATTGTTCTTGACAATCTAGACGATTTAAGAAATGCTTGTTTTTCTTTGATAAAACAAGCAAACGAACGTGGGGGTGAAGATAATATAACGGTTGTGCTTGCAAGGCTCAAAGGAAGTGCTTTGCCTGAACCAACTGAAGAAGAAATAAAAGTTGAGCCAATAAATTTTGAGTCAATTCATGATACTGCTGAAGAACAAACCAAAGGACTTTAGAATGGAAGACGGATCTGAAACATTCGAGCCAATCGAATCAGACTAAAAGGAAGACCTGGAAGCAATAAACCAAAAGCTATCTTTTGCTCCTCAAAACCATCTGCCTTTCACATCTTTGATAATAATCTTTGCTGTGTTAAATCCAGATGCTGCGAAAACGCCACCACCCGGATGCGTCGAAGCTCCCGTAAGATAAAGATTTTTTATCGGAGTTCTATAAGCCGACATCTCAGGTAAAGGACGAAACAGAAACATTTGATCAACATCCATTTCAACATGCATCACATTTCCTCTTAACAAACCAATTCGCTGTTCTAAATCCACTGGAGATTGAACGAAATAATCAATAATCGAATCCTTGACGTTAGGAGCGTATGAATTGACAACATCTATCAGTTTTTCAGCTTCTCGGTGCTGAATCTCTTCCCATTTTTCTCCGTTAGAAAGCTGATAAGGATAGTATTGCCCCCAGATGAAAAGTGTATGTTTGCCTTCTGGCGCAAGGGTCGAATCAACTGCCGAAAATGTCATAGCCAAAGCACAAGGATTCCGTGACGGAATACCACTCAAATAATCTACATAAGCTTTTTCAAGATACTGAAGCGAAGGACAAAGCAATTGCAAACCACGATGACATTCAGCTACCCTCCCGCCCGATGGCGACGCTACATAATCTGGTAACTCGCTAACTGCACATCGGATAATCATCCCGAAACCGTTACCAATACGGATATTTCTTATTCTTTCGCTAAGCCCTGAAGGTAAGTTTTCTTCACCGATTAGATTGATAAAAGTTGTGAAAACATGGGCATTAGAAACTACTCGCTCTGCTTGGATTCTTTCTCCGTCTTTCAAAATAACCGCTTCAGCCCGACCATCTTTGACCTCGATTTTTGTAACCTCTGCATTTACTCTGATTTCCCCTCCAAAATGCGTTAAGCATTTTGCCATTGCTTGGGTCAAAGCGCCACTTCCGCCACGAGGGCGTTTCACACCTGACCGATGAAGCATAGCATGCCAGCCTAAAAAATTCCCCGAAGCCATTGCTGTTGGTGGCGGCCCACTTTGTGCCGCAAGCCAACAAAGTGCCGAGCGAACTCCTTCGTGCTTGAAAGTCTCACGAACAAGCGCACCGTAGCTTGTAAATATCTTTCTGACTGTTTCTATGGGATGTTCAGACCTACCACCCAATATCAAATGCCTCAAAAGATTCAAAGGAGTTGGAGGTTTCAAAAATGCTTCAAAAACACCTTCGTTGAGCCTTTCCCACTCGCGGATGAAATCTCTGTATCTTTCGGCGTCTTCTGGTGAAACTGTTGAAATTGACTCACAAGTTTTGTCAACGTCTTTCCAGAAATAAATTGCACCCTTTCCGTCAGGCATCGGAGCAAAAGCAAAAGGATCGCAGTCAATATACTCAAGCCCGAATTTTTCAAGCTCCAAATCCTTGATTACGGGTGTTAGATGAATCATTATGTGAGCCGACGAACCGACATCTATTTTGTAACCAGGAATGATGTTCTCTTCTGTGCAAACAGCACCTCCTACAATGTATCTGCGTTCCAAAACCAAAACTTTTAAACCAGCTTTTGCCAAATAGCAGGCGCATGTCAAGCCGTTGTGACCCGCACCTACTATTACAACGTCGTATTTTCCAGCCATAAATTTAGATTTTCCGATAAATTCGTCGGGGTTGTAAAATATCATTCATGTTTTCCCACAAAAACCTTACAAAGTTACTCGTAAACATCGCTTTGGTATTCCTTTTTTGTCCGTTCAACAACGCTCAAAAAAACCAAATTCCGGTTTCGTTAATGCTTCGCATAGTGCGCGCAGAAGATGAAAGACGATTTGACAACGATTTGGAATCACTACTTAGAAGCAAGAATCCAGAAATTAGAAAGCGTGCCGCACTTGCTGCGGGTAGAATCGGCAATGAAAAGGCAGTTGAAATTCTGAAAAATCTTTCTGAAAACGATCCAAACGAACAGGTGCGAGTTAATGCTGTTTTTGCTTTAGGCGAAATCGAGTCAACAAAAGCGACAGAAACAATTGTGAAACTCTTGAAAGATAGAAACCTACCTACTGTTTTACGTGCCCGTGCCGTCGAAGCAGCAGGGAAAATTGCTATGGCTAATCCGAAAAGTAAAGAATCGGAAGAACTAGGCGAAGCAATTCTCGACGTAATGGAAGACGAAGAAGCAAAGCCAAAACCGGACAAACAAATCATACTTTTAGGCCTTGCGGCAACTTTTCGCGCGCGTCCTGAAAGGGGCGATTTAGTCATTATGAGATTTTTAACCAATCTCGATGCACGCATCCGTTCCGATGCAGCCAATGCCCTAGCCCGAATGAGATCGAAAGTTGCCGTTGAACAACTCCAGACAATGCTTCTAACGGAAGAGGATACGGTTGCTCTTGCTAATGCTACACGCGCTCTTGGAGCAGCTGAAGATAAGAATTCCATTCCAATTCTACTTGAAATAGCACTGAAAGATGACGATTTGAAAGTCCGCGTGTCTGCTATTCGTGCTTTGGCGACTCTCAACGCTAAAGAAACAGCACCCGAGCTTCTTAAAAATGCTCAAAACATCTTTAGCGATTATAAGAAGTCAAAATTTAAAAATCCTATAGAACAAAACGAACTTTTTGAACTGATCAACACGCTTGGCTCTCTACTTGCCGAATCGAACGATCAAGATTTTCTAAGGCTCATTGAAGAATTAAGGCAAAAGGTTTCAAATCCCGCACCTGAGATCGAAATAGCATATGCAAAGGTTTCACCTTTGAAATACATCAAGACCATCGAAGATGAAGAATCCACAAATTGGCGCTACTTTTCTGCCGTTTCTCAAGCTCTTGAGGCAATCTCGTCGAATGCAAAAATCAGAGCAGATGCGTTGAAGATTTTACGCGGTTTTTTGAAGAAAGCTCCACCAATGGCGCAACCTAGTGTTTTGTCAGCTTACGCATCCTTCAAACCCGAAGAAACCGAGCAAGTGTTGATGGAAATGCTGAAATCACCCGATGTTTTCGTTCGCACTACTGCCGCTGAAATTTTAGCTAAAGAAACTCCAAACGAAAAAAACATAAAGGCTCTGGAAAATGCGTTCAAATACTCTATGCAATCAGACAGCACTTATGACGATGCTCAAATTGCCATTCTTTCGGCTCTTGTGAAACTCGATAAAGAAAAAGCGATCCCGACTTTACAATTTGCTTTCACATCGCCGAATTTCTTGGTTCGTCGTCATGCGGCTAATTTGATCAAGCAAAACGGATTGGTTGATAGATTTCCGAACCTTGAAAAAATGGTTGGAACAGTGAAACGTCATCTGCCGACAATTAAAACCAAACTCGGTCAGGTAACAAATACACGAGCCGATTATCTGCGTGCAATTTCGCAGCGCAACGGAACATTAAAAGCCGTTGTGATAACCGAAAAAGGCAGTTTTACGATTTCACTCATGCCCGAAGAAGCTCCGCTAACGGTTGATAACTTCGTAAAACTTGTTCGAAGTGGTTATTTCAATGGTTTAGAAATTCATCGTGTTGTGCCTAACTTTGTGATTCAAGACGGTGATCCCCGTGGTGACAGCAACGGCGGTCCCGGATGGCAAATTCGATGCGAAATAAACATGCTACCTTACGACAGAGGAGCAGTTGGCATGGCTCTATCGGGAAAGGATACAGGTGGTTCTCAATGGTTTGTAACCCATTCTCCACAACCTCATCTCGACGGCGGATACACGGTTTTCGGATATGTGAACGAAGAAGATATGAAGATCGTTGACTCTATAGCTCGGTGGGACAAAATTTTGAAAGTGCAGATAATCCAAATAGGTAGAAGAAACTTCAAAGATAGAAAACGAAAATAAAACCAGAGCAACAAGAGAAAGTTAAAACGAGACTTATTCGGGGAAGAGAAATGAGTGAACAATTGTTTGAATTAGAAAAAATAAGGCAAAAAAACGAGCAAAGAAGACAATCAGAGATTGAAGAGAGCTTAGAAAAACTGTCCGAATATCTCGATGGACTTTTTCAAATTCCGGGCACAAGATGGCGATTCGGTTTAGATGCAGTCATCGGTCTAATCCCTAATTTCGGAGACACACTAACAACGCTGGTTTCGTTTTACATACTGATTGCAGGAGTTCGATATGGTGTTCCCAAAATCACGCTTTTGCGAATGGCAATGAACGTTGCTATAGACTACGTGATTGGTGCAATTCCCTTGATCGGTGATGTATTTGACTTTTTCTGGAAATCAAACAAACGGAACATAGATTTAATCAAAAAGCGAGCTACGAAAAAGGACGCTGGCACAACAGGCGATTATATTTTTGTATTTGGAATCATCGGTTTGCTCATTGCAATACTGCTCGGTTCGATCCTTGTCAGCCTATATTTAATTTCACTCCTAATCGAAAATTTGCAGAACATTTAACTTTCAATCTATGCCAAATGTCTGAACGTCCTAGTTCTAATCAGAGAATTTGTCGTTACACCTACCAGCTCTTTTTTGAGAACATTTTGCATTATTTCTTGTGCTTTTGTTAGGATTTCTTCTTCATTTGTTTGATCGCATTCGATCCAGATTTGATCACGAACAAAATTGACCAACTTAGCTGAGCTTCTTTTCAAACCGTAATAAAGATTTGTAAGAGTTATTTTCAAAATATCGGTCAAAGTTGCCTGAATCGCAAATACTTTCGCCAATCTCATTGCCATCAGTCTTTGTGAATCTACTCTTTCATCGAAACGAAAACGATAAATTCTTCCAAAAGCACTTCTTGCTTCTCTTTTATCTTCTGCTATTTCTGAAATCTCCCTCAGCCAAGAATGCAGTTTCGGAAAGGCTTGAAAATAAAGTCTTATCAGATCTTCAGCTTCCTGCTGGCTGATGCTGCTTATCTTTGCAAAATAAGAAGCTCCAACTCCATAGGAAATGGCTTGGTGTAAAAGTCTTGCTACTAACATTAGCTCCTCATCGGAATTACCGAAAATCTCCGAAGCTACCCCTTTATAAAAGTCGGATTTCAACGCTTCAATGAGCTTTTCTTCTCCCGATAAATAAGCCATTATCACGGCTTCCATCAAGGGATAGTCTAAAATTATTAGGCTTTTCCCATTAGGAGCCGAAAGCCGATAATCGTAATACTTGTCAAAAGCAAGTCTATGCAGTTTAAGACTACGGCAACCTATGCGAGCAAAAGGATTCGTAATCTGTCTGAAATCCGGATGAATACGATTTGTCACCTCTTTAATGGCTTTGAGAAACTCTTCGCCTAAATCCAAGATGGTATTGGACATTCTCAGATACTCCAGCACCTCGCCAGCAATAGGATAATCCTCTGCTAACAACTGAAGTTCCAGTAAACCTATTTCAGTATCAGACGAAACTGGAATACCATTTTCGATAAGAAAAGTTGAAACTTGTTCTGGCGAGTCGAGATTGATGTAACGAGTAAAAGTTTCAAAGAAACTGGTTTGAGTCTGCTTTACTTTTAATTCCTTGAGAAGATTCTGCCGTCGCCTTTCAAACTCTTCCAAACGATTCATCCACACAAGCGAATCCAAATAAAATCCGTTGAGCTCCATTGTCACTATTGGCATCACGCAATCAAATTCGATCTGAGCTACTTTCATCAAATCTTTTTCTTCAAGACTTTTCTTGGTCTTTTCATACAATTGCCAAACTGCTATGGCGTCGTGTGCGGCATATTTGAGTTGCGCATCGGTAAGCTCAGGAACATCCCACGCAGAAGTTTGCTGTGTCTTGTCCATGATGATATTGAGAAACTGCGAAGCCACTTCAGCAAGTCCGTGTCTTCTGTCTTGATCACCAAACCAAAGCAATTGGCTTGCAAGATAAGTGTCGAATAAGCTGCCCATTTCTGCTCCCAAGCAATGATAAATCCATTTTGCATCAAATTTCGCATTATGAATCACCTTCACAGGCTTCGATGCACTTATCAAATCCCGCAAGGGCGCAAGTTTTTCGTTGTTACGAAGATCGTTAGAACTTGCGTTTCCATCGAAATAATTTAAGTCAATTATTCTGGTTTCCCTTCCGTTACTGAGTTGAATCAATCTTAACTTCCCCTTGTATGGATCAAGGTCGGTTGTTTCTGTATCTAGCCCGATGTATTCATCTAAAGAAAAAAGTCTGCAAGCTTGAAGTAGCGAGCTTTCGTCCTTTACGAGCTGATAGTAAATTTCCATCAAGAAAAGCTTACGAAATTTTTTGTTTTATCAAAAAACTGAAAGATCTCAAACAGCTATTCATTCCGTTAATGCAATCTAACATTTACAACCATAAAGCCAAAGTCCCAACTGACATTGAGTTCCCAAAAAGTAAATACAGGCCTATAAAGAGCCTGCGGAATAGTGGGTTGGTAACTCCCGTCCCTTTATGAGTTCAGAGATGCTGCAGTCTAACAGACTATTAGCTTTTAGGTGCAAATCAGCGGTTGACATCTTCTGTTTTCATCACCTATGATTGACTTATTCAAACTTCATCAATGGCGAGTTTTCAAAACGGAGGCCACGAAAATGCTAAACGAAATTTGTCGTGAACACGATGTAAAAGCAAAAATTTATATTGATTCGGACTCTAAGCAAGCAAGTATTGCACCCTGTGAAGAGTGCGAAGATAATCTCGAAATTGTAAATCTTTTCCCACTCGAATTAGGATCAGTTTACGAAGACGATGAATACGATGATGACGAAGACTATGATGATTATGATGATGATGAAGACTATTACGATGATGATGAAGACTATTACGATGATGACGAAGATGATGAAGACTACGAAGATGATGATGACTACGAAGATGATGATGACTACGAAGATGATGACGAAAACGAGGATTACTAGAAATTTATCTTTGCCGCCGTGGGAGTTGGTAACCTGTTCGGTTTTGCCTGACTAAATAATCGCCTTTGGTTTTTATTTGGACTATACGGAATTTTCCGTCTGCTTTGCTTTTTTCCGATGGATAAAAGGCAAGCAGGTAAGTTCCCTTTATTTCATCAGCGAGCAAGCGAGAAATAGATTCTAAATCTTCTTGTGTTGGGTAAAAACTTTTACCACCTGTTTTTTCCATCAATCCGCTTGCTTCAAGCGGTGTCAAGATCGGTTTTCTTAATGTTTGTGCGTTGAAAGCCGAATAAGAAGGTAAAATAACGCTGTAAACCGTGACTCCCGCCTCGTTGGCGCGTTCGATAACTGTTTCGGGTGAGACAACATCGCCGACGGGAAATCCGTCTGTTATCAAAACTACAACTCGTCTTGCCAACTTTCCGTAAAGATTTTTTGGAGTTTTTCTTTGCAGTAGTCTTATTGCGTCGTCAACTGCATCGTAAGCATGAGTCGAAAGCCCGTCTCTTTCATGTTGAAACCTCAAAAGACCTTTCCTGATCTTTTCGGGTCTATTGGTAAAGGGCAAAATCGTTTTAACACTCATCCCAAAAGTCATAATCGCAAAATACGATTCATAATTTGCAAGCCTTGCCGTAAACTGGCTGAGTATGAATTGGAGTTTTTGAAGTTCTTCGTCTGTGATGCTTCCTGAAACATCAACCGCAAGCACTATAAACAGCGGGCGAGTTTTTGTCTCCGACTGAATCGGCTCGAAAAAGTCAAAACCTCTTTCAACTCCATCTTCAAAAATCTGAAAATCTGATGCCTGAAGCCCTTTAATCGGCTTGCCCGATTTATCAGTAACTACAACCTCAAAAGTTACTAACTCAGTCTCAATTCTGATAACATCGTCACTTGATGCACCATTTGAAAGAATTGAACTCTGATCTTGCAAGGAAACGGCATGATTATTCTGTTGCGGCGAAATCGGATTTTTGTCATGCTTTTTGTCATACCAGGTAATTACATTTTTATCTTGATGCGGGAAAAGGAAATCTTTGCGGTTTTGTGCTAAAGAGTTCTGCGCAAAAAACAGCAAGATAGAAAAAATTATCAGAATCATCAATCCCAGTAGCTTCGCTTTCACTTCTTTTCTCAAATTCTTTCATTTTGCAAGACCGTTGTCAAAATCGTAAGACCCTAAGGCGCTTGACTCGAATAAAGAATCCTTCAAAAAAAATCGTCCATTTTGGCAGAAACTTTATCTTTATTTACGGAAGCGGTAAAACCGCTAAAAAATTTGATAAAAAGGAGAGAAATTATGAAAAAAGTCACGTTAGTAGCGTTCATCTTTGTTTTTTCTTTGATTTTAGGTCCGGCTTCCACTTTCGCACAGGGAGATGATGGGAAAGAGATAAAAAGATTAGTTTTCGGCAGTATTGCCGATAAACTAGACTTGACGGAACAACAAAAAACACAGATCAAGCAAATTTACCAGATGCAAGAAGAAAAAATGAGAGCTTTAAGACAAGAGATGCGTCAGATTAGGCATCAACTTTCGAATCAAGGCAGGGACGGCACGTTCAACGAACCTTTAGTTACGGAGCTTGCAAACAGGCAAGCTGAATTGACAAAGCAAATGATCATCGAAAAAGAGAGAACAAAAGCTTTGGTTTTTGCCGTTCTGACGCCTGAGCAGAGAGAAAAAGTCCCAAAAAATTTTGCTGAGAGATTCAAACGAAAAAGACAAAGCACAAACCAAGAACAAAAATACATGTGATGAAATAAGCAACATGGGCGATTCAACGTTGAATCGCCCGTAAAATTAGAATTCCCAAAAACTGATCGCTATTTCAATTTCCATTTTCAAAACAGCCTACAAAAAGCTGCGGAATTCAGAATCTGTTATCTTTCCTTGAAAAACTTCCTTTCCTGCATATTGCCACTTACCAGTTGCTTATAATAAAACTTGATGAGTCTTGTGAAGATGGGAATTACTGATACTTTGTCCAAAAAACTAGCTGATCTTTTGGAAAAAGGAAACCTTTCGATAAAGGGATTGATTTCGACCTCAGCAAAAGCATTTTTTCTTTGCCGATTGCAAAGAGAATTAAATTCTCCCATTGCTGTCCTTGTCAACTCAAACGATGAACTTGAAACTTTGCGATCGGATTTAGAATTTTTTATCAAAACATCGCAAAATCGCAAACAAGACTTTGAGCCGAAAAATTCCAAAGAGTCTTCCTTTTCAGAGTTTTCCTCTCAGATAATCTCGATTCCTGCGTTTGAAACTAACATTTATTCGGGAGTATCACCACATGCCGAAACACAAGAAGAACGCGCAATAGCTCTTTGGAGACTTGCAGTGAGATCACAAGAAAAACCTTCTTTCATTCTAATTTCTGCAAAAGCGCTTCTGATGCGCACTGTTTCACCTTCTGAAATCAAAAACTACAGCCTTAACCTCAAGCTTGGAGAAGAGTTTGAGCTTGAAGAATTCATCAAAAGACTAATTCAAAGCGGTTATGTTCGGGAAGAACCTGTTTACGGGCAAGGACAGTTTTCTTTGCGTGGCGGAATAGTTGACGTCTGGTCACCAAACGAAGATTTGCCTTTGCGCATCGAATTTTTCGGCGATACGGTTGATTCGATCAGGAAATTCAATCCAGAAACTCAACTTTCCGTCGAAAAAGTCAAGTCCGCATCAATCGTCCCGATGAGAGAGTTTTTCTTCGATGCCGAAAAGCTGAAAAAATGGGGAAAAATCGTTAAAGAAAAATTCTCCGATGCAAGATTTCAAAGAAGCATTGCCGATTACACAGCCTTCACCGATGAAGGCGAAGTATTCCCAGGCGTAGAATTTTTGCTGCCGATTGCTTTTCCCCTCAACTCAACGCTCTTCGACTATCTTCCTGCCGAATGCGTCCTCGTAATTGATGAACCTTCTGTAATCGAACAAAGCCTTGCGTCTTACGAAGAAAAATGTGAAAAGCAATACCAAGAAACCATTCAAGCCGACTTTCTTTGCCCAAGGCCTGAAGAAATTTTCTTGTGCGAAGATGAACTCCGCAAGAAAATTAAACAATTCAAGCGGATCGAAATTAGATTATTAGGAGTAGATGCTTCTTTCACCGACGAAACTTTCGTAATTACTGATTCAACAAAAAAATTCGCTTTTCTCCTTCAAGACTATGCAAACGAAATAGAACTAGAATCACGCTCGGCGAGAAAATTTCACGGCAATCTACGTGAATTTTTTGATGAAATCAAAACATTCGACTCAAAAAGAATCATAGTTGCAAGCTCTGAAGGAATGGCGGTAAGAATCATTGAGATTTTGCGAGATTATCAAATAAATGCATATCTTGCCCAGCATTATGATTCCGAGCATTTGGTTTCGGTTGTTGTTGGAAAATTGTCAAGCGGATTTGAATTCCCGTCGTTGAAGCTCATTTTTCAAACCGAAGAAGAAATATTCGGCGAAAGCAAGACGTCGAACTATCAAAAACCGAAACCTAAACGAAAAAGCATAAGTGCGTTTATTTCTGATTTTCGCGATCTCAAGCCTGGCGATTACGTTGTTCACGTAGATTATGGCATCGGGCAATTTGAACAAATGAAAAAGGTCATCATAAACAGCATCGAGCGTGAATTCTTGGTTTTGGTCTATGCTGATAAAGCCAAACTCTTAGTGCCTGTTGAAAGGCTAGATTTGGTCTCAAGATACGGTTCTGCTGAAGGGAAACAACCTGCACTTGACAAATTGGGTAGTGTAAGGTGGCAAAAAACAAAAGCACGCGCCAGAAAAGCAATGCGCGAAATGGCCGATGAGCTTTTACGTCTCTACGCCGAAAGAAAACTGGTCAAAGGCTTTGCTTTCTCGGAAGATACGGTTTGGCAAAAGGAATTTGAAGATGCTTTTCCCTATGAACTGACACCTGATCAGTCGGCTGCTATTGAAGCGGTCAAGAAAGATATGCAACAAGATTCACCGATGGATAGGCTGATAGTCGGCGATGTCGGCTACGGGAAAACGGAAGTTGCAATGCGTGCCGCTTTCAAAGCCGTTATGGACAACAAACAAGTCGTAGTCTTGACGCCTACAACGGTTCTTGCATACCAACACTTTGAGACTTTCAAAAGCCGATTCGCCGCTTTTCCGGTAAACATCGAACTTTTATCGCGCTTTCGCTCAAAAGCTGAACAGAAGCAAATTCTAAAATCTGTTGAAGAAGGCAAAGTTGATATTTTGATTGGAACCCACCGGATTCTTTCAGAGGATGTTAGAATTCCGAAACTCGGGCTTTTGATAGTTGATGAAGAACAACGTTTTGGTGTAGCGCATAAGGAAAAACTCAAAAAGATGAAAAAAGCAGTTGATGTTTTAACTCTAAGCGCAACACCGATTCCGCGAACATTGAACATGGGACTGTTGGGCTTGAGAGATGTTTCAATAATCGAAACACCGCCGCGCGATCGTTTGGCAATAAATACTCAAATCGTTCAATTTAGCGAAAAAATTATAAAAAACGCAATTGAACAGGAATTGGCTCGTAGCGGACAAGTTTTTTTTATTCACAACCGCGTTGAAACAATTGAGCAAATAGCATCAAAGTTAAAGCAGATAGTTCCACAAGCACGTATTTGCGTAGCTCATGGACAGATGAACGAAAAACAAATCGAAAAGACAATGCTTGATTTCATTGATTACAAATACGATGTTTTAGTAGCAACGACAATAATTGAAAACGGAATTGACATTCCGCGAGCAAATACGATAATAATCAATCGTGCCGATACATATGGGCTTGCGCAGCTTTACCAACTCCGTGGAAGAGTCGGACGCTCAAACCGTCGTGCTTACGCATACCTTTTGATACCGCCAGAGTCAGAACTTTCTCAAATAGCAAGGCGTAGGTTAGCGGCAATACGTGAATTTTCGGATTTAGGCGCTGGTTTTCGTTTAGCTGCACTTGACTTGGAACTGCGTGGAGCCGGCAACCTTCTTGGCGCCGAACAATCAGGTCATATCGAAGCACTTGGATTCGAGCTTTATATCAAAATGCTTGAAAAAACTGTTCGCGAACTTCAAGGTGAACCGATAGAGGACGAACAAAGCGTTACAATAAACTTAGGTATCCCTGTGTTTATTCCTGATGACTACGTAAGTGAAACATCGCAAAGGCTTAGAATCTATAAGCAAATAGCCTCAGCGCAATCAAGCGATGAATTGAAGAAAATACGTGAAGCTCTCAGCGATCGTTACGGTCGAATCCCCGATCCCGTTCAGAACTTGCTCGATTATTCAAAACTGCGAATCATAGCAGAAAAATTGCGGGTTCTCTCGATTGAGAAAACGCAAGATAAAATAACGATAAAATTTAGCGAAAAAACAACAGCTTCGCCTGAAAAACTCATCGAACTCATCAAAAATGACAAACAAATCAAGTTTTCGCCAAACGGAATTCTGTATGTTACTCTTGAAAATGATAACCCGATTCGCAAAGTTGAAGAGATTTTTGCAAAAATAGCTAACTTTCAAATAAATGGCGAATAGTAAATGGCAAGTGGTGACGCAAAAACGAAACAAGATTTATCTTTGCTCGTTTTTGAGTCGTTTATTTACTGATTTGTTTTTCATTTATCATCCCTTCGAAAAAGGAGAGTAAAAATTATGAGAAAGTATTTGTTTTCATTAATGATTTTAATTTTTGCGTTTTATGTAGGTAAAGCTCAAGAGACGGAAGCAGTTGTAATTGATGAAGTCATTGCACAGGTTAATGAAGGCGTTATAACGCTGTCACGCGTTAAGCGCGAGATGAGACAGTTGGTAGATCAATTAGTGCGCGAAGGCAAAACTGTCGAGCAAGCACAAGCAGAAGTTCAAAGCAGGCAAGGTGAAATAATTGCCAATCTCATCAACGATGAACTTTTTCTTCAAAAAGCAAAGGAACTTGGGCTTGATTCCGAGATAGAAGCACAGATAAACCAGAGATTCCTGCAAATCATGAAGGAGCAAAACATAAAGTCGCTGGAGACTTTGAGAGAAGAGATGAGAAAGATCGGCATTGATCCAGACGAGCTCAGACAATTCTGGCGCAGACAGCTAAGCCGTGATTATGTGCTTCAGCGTGAAGTAGATGCAAAAATTTATTGGGGTGCAACGAGCAAGGAAATAAAAGATTACTACGAAAAAAACAAAGCTAAATTCACAAAGCCAGAAACGGTAAGTTTATCGGAGATTTTTTTAAGTTTTGCCGGGCGAAACGAGCAAGAAGTTAAGGAAAAAGCTAACAAACTTGTAGCTCAGCTGCGTGCTGGCGCTGATTTTGTCAAGCTGGCATTAGAGAATTCCGATCGTCCCGATGTGCAAGTAACAAAAGGGAAATTGCAAACTTACAAACTCAGCGAGATTGACGAAAAATTTGCAAAATACATAAGGGTAACAAAAGTCGGCGGTGTAACTGATCCGATAATTCTTGATGAAGGGATTTTGATTCTAAGAGTTGACAGCAGACAAGAAGCTTCAAAAGAATTTTTCTTCGATGAAGACGAGGTTAGAAGAGCAATAATGGCCGAACGCGCTCCAGAAGAAAGAAAAAAATTTATGATGAGCATGAGAAAAGAAGCTTACATCAAAATAGCCGACTCCTACAAACCTTTGGTTGCACCAATTTTATTTGCAGATGAAAGAAAAACCAGTTAAGCGCTTTCACTCTCGGCTTTGAAAATACCGACCTGGCTGAATCCATCAACCTGTTCTCTCTGATTTGTCTAATCCATAACCTTGCCTGTCCACTGTGGGGACGCAAAAAGTTTGGACCTAAGATGCTATAATTTTTCCTATGCCATCTGGTGATTTAATAAACGTTAATCCGAACGTATTGAATTCGACGGTTGAATTTCTTACAGCAATGATCACACCAGCACTTTTAATTTCTGCGACTGGTTCGCTCGTTCTCTCGACTTCAACAAGGCTTGGAAGAGTTGTTGATCGAGTCAGAGAGCTTGAAAAAAGGCTCAATGAGATGATAACCACAGAAGATAAAAATTCCATTCCTCTTTATGAAAAGCGTTTGGAAATCACAGTAGATTTGCTTGACAAAGTTACAAGTAGAGCTAGAATCTTGCAAGGAGCTATGAGTGCATTTTATTACGGTTTGTGTTTTTTCATCTTGACTAGCGTCACAATTGCAATAGCCGGGCTTTTTAACATTTATCGTTGGTTACCTATTCCAGTTGGAATCATAGGAATCATTTTTCTTTTCTATGGAAGTTTCCTAATGCTTCGTGAAACACGAATGGCAACGGCAACTATCAGAGCTGAAATGGATTTTACTTGGAGCTTGGCTAAAACTCTTGCCCCCAAAGAAATCATTTCAAGATACACTTTGGTTGAAGGAAAGCTGGAAAGAACAAAACCATGACAGATGCAACAGGCCATAATCAATACAAGCAACAATGGACTTTGACTACAATTTTAACTATCCTAAAAATCTTAAATATCAAGCCCCAACACCACAAGAAACCTATCCGAAAAGTTCAACTACTACCTAACCTTTCCCAATAAGAACGCTTCTTCATTCTGAAATATCTTTCTTCTTTTGAAAAAGTATGTTAAAAATCAACTAGCTGGCTTTGAAAGCACGAACCAATAAGATCACTCGAAAAGGGGTTTCGATTTTGGATAATATCAAACTAAAAATCTCGCCACCTTTTGGCGGTTATTTTTTTAGTTTATTTGTGATTCTCTTTGTAGTTTGTTTCCTGCTCTACATCGAGAAAGATTTTTGGGCATTATTGCTATTTGTTTTTGCTTCTCTTTTCGTCTTAATGCTTTCAACTACTGATAAAATCGTCTTCGATGGACAAAGCATTTCAAGAACCGGCATTTTTCCTAAAATCTGGGCATACATCAACGGACAGAAAACAAAAATCAACTTGGACTCAATAAACCAAGTCGAAACCAGCATCCTTTTAACTCTGAAAAAGACAAAGAAAGTTTCATACATTTACAAGACGGTAGTTCGTGGTTTTGAATCGTCTCTAGTCTTTGCTTCAAGTGTTAATGATAATTATCGCGCGTTTATGAAAGCTTTGATTTCCAGAGTCAATAAAGAGGCTTTAGATTTCTCATCACTTGAAATCAGCAGATACACAACTCAAAAAGAAAAAGTTCTTGCTGAAGCAAAAACCTTGAAGTTATTTCTGGACGATTCTTCAGAGGACTTGAAACTGGATTTATTACTTCTTAAAAACCGTAGCAAAAATGCGGACGATTTCGAGACTTCTCTTAATTCCGATGAAATAATAGCTAAAAGACAAAGACTTCACAAGCTTGCAAACGAGTTGAAAGTTTTAGGCTATCTACCACAATCTCTCGAAGCTTTCCGACGTGCTTTAGCCTTGAAACCCAAAGATGCATGGCTTTATTTTGAATACTCACGTTGCCTTCAGCTTTTTGCAGAATCTGAAAGAAACGAAAGATTTGCAAGAAAAGCAAAGGCCTATCTACGCTTATCAAGAATTCATGGTAAAGGTGATGCTGAGATTTTAACATACATTGCGGAAGCCTATCTTCAATATAGCGATCTCAACAAAGCACAAGAGACTTTCCGAATGGCTTTGAAAAGAAAAGAAGAAAACTATCGTGCGTTGCTTGGCTTGGCGGAAATCGCACTCAGAGAAGGTAAGATTGCTCGTGTGATTCATTATTTGATGAAGGCACAAACAGTCGCAAAAACCAATGCTCTCAGAGAATGGACCTCCAAAGAAATAGCTTATTTTGCCAAGCTCAACTCTGATCTAAGCTACGTAGAAAAAGAAATGAGTCGAGTAGACTGGCTTGAGAAAATTCATTTTGGCAAAAAATTTACAATATGGGTATTCCTGACGGGCTTTCCGCTTATCGTTTTAGGCACTTTTTATGAACAATCGCTTGGTACAATCGGCTGGACTTTATCAACCTTAAGTCTTCTCGGTTGGATGGGACTAAATGCCAGTGCAAGTTTTTTGACCCAAAGAACACCTTTGTAAAGTTTTGCCGAAGAAATTACTTTTTTGGAAAAGTTTTCCTGAAAAATTCTTCCCGAAAACCATCCAACAAATGAAATTTCGTCCTAATTGGAAAAAGTTTCTGCTTTTACGAGAGAATTTTTTTCTGAGAAGAAATGGCTGTTGAGTTGTTAGCATTGATTATGCTTGATTTCACGAACGCCGAATTTTTTAGACTATTTTTCAGGTGCTTACATCTAATAACTAATAAATCGGTGAAGTCAAGATGCAACTTCTTTTGAGAGTTTTTCCTATAATGGCACACGCAAACGACGAGCAACTTGTTAAAGAAGCAGCTAATGGCGATCAAGAAGCTTTTAGCCAGATAGTTAAAAGATGGGAACGAAAAATTTTTGCTCTTTGCTACGGAATTTTAGGATGTGAAGAATCGGCTCGGGACGCTATGCAAGAAACCTTTATTCTTGCGTATAAGAATTTATCGAAGTTTCGTGGTGAAGCGAAGATTTCATCATGGCTTCATCGGATCGCTGTAAATCAATGTTTAACAAAGCAAAGAACTTTGAAAAGGCTAGGCGAAAACTCTCTAGAAGAGCAAATTGAAAAAAATCTTGCTATGGCAGAGCTATCATTTGAAATTGATCGTTCTTCTCCAGTCCAAAATTTGGAAAGAGAGGAACGAATAAGGTTGGTAAGAAAGGCTGTGAATGCGTTGCCGTTTGAGTTAAAACAGGTGGTTATCATGAAAGAATTTGAAGACATGACATTTCAGGAGATTTCTGAAACTCTGGGCATTCCGCTTAGCACCGTCAAAAGCCGCCTTTATACAGCTCTAAAACAGCTTCGTAAAAAATTAGAGGAAAAACCTTTGGAAGTAATATGAAAAACCGTGAATATGAAATGTTTGAATGCAGTATGAAAAATTGTAAATTCGCCGAACAATTGGTTTCTTATCTTTACGGCGAACTTGAAGAAGTAGAAAGAAGAAAGTTTGAAGAGCATCTTCAGGTTTGCGAGTTTTGCGCTGATGAACTCGAAGCTTTCAGCAAAATAAGATTCGCAGTTTCACAGTGGCGTCAAAACGACTTTGAATGTTTGCCTACCCCAGAAATTCGGCTTCCCGAAAACTATTCTCAGTCTGTTTTGATTGGATTATGGCAAAATCTGTTTTCCCTAAGATGGCCTGTTTTGGCTTCAGCTTGTCTTTTAGTTGTCTTAAGCTTGATTTTTCTCGGTAGGCAAAGCAAAGATGAAGAAATTGCTTCCTCCACTCCTGCCACTCAGAAAGAGTTAGCACCGGTCAAGGAATCTGCAACAATTACAAAAGATGAGTTAACAACAGCAAATGAAAAACTGATTATTGATAACAACAAAGTGTCACAGAAAGAAAATATCGAGATCGGCACAGGAAAAAAGCCGAGTACATCGAAAATATCGTTAAAATCTGAGCCAAAGAAAAACAGAATTAAGTCAAACAAGCTGAAACCGACGGAAAAAGAAGACCTTGTGGAGTTGTTGGACTTTCAGGAAGAAGAAAATATCAGGTTAGTTGATGTATTCAACGAAATAGGAGGAATCTAATAGTAAAATGGGAAAGATTTCTTTCAAAATGGCTATTGCGAAAACAGCTCTTACAAGAATACTTAAAATCGGAGTTTTCGCAACTGGATTCATTTTACTTTTATTTTTGTCAAATGTAGTAGCGCAACAAGGGAACAACCAATTGAGTGAATCTCCAAATAGAAAAGCAAATCAGCCGAAAAACCCTCTAAGGAGAATTTTGCAGGAACTCGATCTAAAGCCAGAGCAAATTCAAAAAATCCGTGCGCTGAACCGAAAAATGCATCCAATGCTCCGACAGGCTATAGCCAAGCTTAGAGAGGCGATTCGTGAACTTGACGAAGCCATATATGCTAATGAGACAAATGAAGCCATTGTGATGGAAAAACTTCAAAAAGTTCAAACTGCTCAAGCCGAAGTTACAAGGTTAAGAATTCAGCTTGAGCTGGAATTTCGCAAAATCTTGACCCCAGAGCAACTTGAAAAATTCCGCCAATTACGTCAGCGAACAATAAAACCTAACTCACTCATGTTGCCGAAGTAAAACGCGTTTTTGTGCTTCTAGCTTCAAGCTGAAGATTTGAGTTCTACAAAAGATGAGTTTCCAAAGAAAATTTGAAAATGACTCTTTCAGTTAAAGAGCCAAAAAATTTCATCTGAGACCTTCACGTAAAACTTGTGACAATCGCCATATTAACTTCAAGCCGGGATTCTCGAAGCTATAATCAACAATCGGCATATCGTCAACAGTTATTGCCATAACTATTCTTCCTTGTCTTGTGTATACTATTCCAACATCGCTTCTCAAGCGATCAAGCGCACCTGATTTTGAGGCCACCGGAGTTGTATCCAATAAACCTCTGCCGATCCCGTCGGTGTATTGCTGACGTTTCATTATTTCTATCATTTCTTTGCAAGCCTCTTTCGATATGATCTCTTTGCGTTCAATCATTTCAAGAAGTTTGCCCATTTCGCGCATCGTCGCAACACCAATTCCAAACAGTCTGTTTGTTCCTTCGTCAATTATTTTTGCTTCACCACCACCGCCGATTTTTCTCAACGACCTGATATATCGAAAACCTAGTTTTTCCATCCTCTCATTCACCGCATCCGCCGTGATTTTATCAAGAATCATGTTTGTCGCTGTGTTGTCAGAAACAACTATCATTAAATTAACTAAAGTTTTCAAATCTAATTCCGTTCCTTCAGTAAACTCTCCTAAAATACCCGAGCCGCTCGCTTTGCTTTTCAAAATAAACTTTTCATCCCATCTTAGCTTCCCTTCAGCAACTTGTGCGAAAACTTCGACCATTATCGGCAATTTTATCGTGCTAGCGGTCCGGACTCTTTCATCTGCCCTTAATTCATACGTTTTGCCATTGTCTATGTTTTTCGCATAAATATAAACACTGCCTTGAAAACCCGCAATTTCTGCTTTTATCTTCTCGTCGAGTGATGAGGCCTTCAACGTTGGTTGTATGGCTTTTTTTGTGAGCTTTTGTGCCTGTGCGAATTCAAAAATGAAAAGCAAAATAATGAAAAATGCTACTTTTCTCAACATAGAAATCATCATATTTTGATGCGATTCTCAAAGTTACAAAGCTCACTTGGAAACGTAACTGTTCATCTTACCAATGTACAAAGCCAGATTTTTATCAAAAACCAGTAGGAATTATTTTGTTGAAATCGGCATTACAGGTCATTTCTGCTCATATACATCGGTAAATGCTTTACAGTGAAAAATTTGTCCCGTTAACAAAACTTACAATTTCTTTCTTGGGTGGTTCTTTTAGTCTTAAACTTAAAAACAAAAATTTTTTCGGAAAATTTGGTAAAGACATCAGAAGCTGTTTGGCGAGCGATGCTTCTTTATCCTCATTCAAAGGATCTGAAGGATGTTTCTGAGCTTTTATAGCTACGACAAACAGCAAGCAAAGAAGCATCAACACAAAATTTTTCGAGGTGGTTTTATTTTCCATTTCTTTCTTCTACCGTTTCATCTCCCTCATCTTCTTCTGAAGAGCTGTAATCATATCCATAACCGTAGCCATAGCCATAACCATAATAGTAACCGTAATAACCGTATCCAAAAGAGCTAGGTCTAACACCGTTCAGAACAACGCCGTATATTCTTGCACCGATACTTGTAAGTCTTTGCTTGAAACGTTTCATCAGGTTCATAGAACTCTTACCTGACATTGCAACTATTACAACCCCATCAACCATTGTTGAAAGTATGGCTGCGTCTGCAAATGAGATAGCTGGCGGGGAGTCTAAAATTACATGCTTAAAATTCGTTCTCAGAAAGTTTAGAAAAGCCCTCATTTCGTTTGAACCAAGCAATTCTGCTGGATTAGGTGGTATAGGCCCACTCGTTATAACTTTCAAGTTGGGTAGTTCAGGAAGGGGTTTCAACAAATCTTCAATAGATTGATCACCGGAAAGATAGTTTGTAAGTCCCGTCTTATTAGGCAGTGATAGATAACTATGAACTCTTGGACGGCGAAGATCGCAATCAATTAAGACAACGTTTGCACCGGCTTGAGCCAAAGCAACTGCTGTATTGATCGCCGTTGTCGTTTTACCTTCAGAAGGCTGGGACGAAGTTATGAGAATCGTCTGTGGTGGTTTTCCTGCGGAAGAAAAAAGTATTGATGTTCTCAAATGTCTGAAAGCTTCTGCCAAAGAAGATGCCTTCTGGGAAAGCGTGACTAAAGCTACCGAACCATCTTGCTTGGTTTCTTCCGACTGTAGTAGCTTAACTTTTTTCGATGAACTTGCTTCAGGTATTATAGCCAGAGTTGGTAAACCAAGATGCTTAGTAATATCGTCAACCGTGCGAACTGAATCATCAAGATAGTCAAACAGAAATGCTAAGCCTATCCCAACAAACAGTGAAACTAAAAAAGCTAACATGATATTCCGATTGCGTTGTGGGCCAATTGGAGCCTCCGGCTTTGTAGCTTCCATTGCTATTGATATATTGTCGGGCTTTGATGAACTAATAGCCAATTCCAATTCTTTTTGCCTTTGAATGTATGTATTCAATAATCCACGGTTTGTATCAATAGCTTGAGTCAGTGTTTTCAGGCGTAGCGCAACTTGCCCTTGCTGGTTTGACTTTTCTACTTCAGCCAGGTAAGACGCCTTTGCTTGTTCTTCTCTTTTTCTTGCAGCATTCAGTTGTGCAGAAAGTGCTGTCAAAAGTTCTTTTTGCGCCCTTTGTTCTAGCGATTTGCTCTCTAATTCTAGCTTATTTTCAACCTCTTTTTTGACCCTCTCTCTGACTTCTTTCAGTTGTTGAATTTGCGCCTCAATTTGTCTAACCGAAGGATGTTCGTCCGTATATCTTGCCAAAAGCGCTGCTTTTTCTTTCTCTGCTTTCTCAATCTGATTTTCTATATCTTCAAGTCTCGATTCTGAATCTTTTTTTAATTTTAACTGTTGCTCCCTAACAGCAATTATGAATTTGTTATCTGAGGCAACCGATAAAATCTCCCCCCGGTTGGCTGCTTCGACTGCAGTTCTGTATTGTTGTTCAATCAGTCTTCTTTCAGATTCAGCTTTGAGCCACTCTGTGCTTTTTTGCTCCAAAATACTAGATGCCAATTCTTGCCCCTTCTCGGCCAACGGCAAACCGCTGTTGCGCATTTCCTCAATTCTTTCTTGTTCAAGTTGCGAGATATTTTCTTTTAGTTCCTCTATTGACCTTGTAAGGTCCTCTAATGATTTTTTAGTTCCTTCTATTTCTCTTCTAATGGTTCTATCAATATAAACCTCTACTATAGCGTTAGCTAGTTTGGCTGCCAGCTCTGGATCTGTGTGAGTAACTTTTACCGAAAAGAGGTTGGTTCTTTCTTCCTGAATAGCATCAACCGAACCTACAAGAGAAGCCTTTATCTGTTCGACTCTCTGCTTTTCTTCTGGTGAAAGTTTTAGCTCGTCTAATGAGACAGATTCATCACTGTTTTCCGATAAGACTGGTAGCGATTGATTCTTTGAAGATTCTTCGCTTCCACCGCCAAAAAGCGACTTTATAGAAGCTATAATCCCCCGATTCCGTTCCTTAAGTAAACCCGGATTCCGATAAAGCCCGAGTTTTATAACAGCCTCTTTTATCAACTCAGGACTTTCCAGTAGCTTTTCCTGAGTGTTGTAATAATTTATGTCATATCCGAAATTTATGTTGATAGCATCTTTGGACTGTATTTTCGGCTTGCGTGGTTCTATAAGCAAGACTGCTTTAGCTTCATAGATCGAAGGCAAACGATACATATAGAAAGCCACTAAAGAAGTAATAACAGCCACCAGAGCTATTATCATGGGAAGACGTTTGTAGATGACTATTAAATACTCACGTGGATCAAATTTCTGCTCAACTAACTCCCCAGCGCTACCGTAAGAAGGATAGTATCTATATGTTGCTTCATACTCTTGAAGTTCCTTTGGTAATGGCAAAAGTCTTTCATCTCTTTCCTTACTCATAAATCTCTAAAGCCCTTTTGTAAAGATTAACAAAAAACTCGCTAGTCAAAAACTTCGTAAATCATTATAGCTCATATCACAATCAAAAGATTCTTATTTTGCCTCATGTTTGCAATTTCCTACTAAAATGTTTCAATAAAACTTGAGAACCAATGTTTTTGTTCGAGTAAGTGGCAGAATGCTATAATTTTTACGATAACACCATGATAAGCACTACAGAAGCAACTCATGCAGACTATAACTTTGAGCTTGGGATACCGAATTTTAGGTATTCAGATCTTTATTTGCCTGAGAAATTAAAAGAACTTACTTCAATTTTTCATCAAGAGCTAGAAAGAAAAAATCCACAATTAGCTGAGGAACTACGAAATTATATCGAATCGAAAGGCAGTAAATACGATCAGAAAACTAAGTCAAGGATTCTCATCGAGTCAGCCAGGTATTTATCAGAATTCATTGCGAAACTTTTCCGCATCGAAAGAGAATATAGCCAGCTCAAACATAGAATCATTGAGCAAGATTCTATCTGGAAATACAAATTTTTCGTCCAGCGCCGTGCTATCAAGAAATTTACGGCCGAAAGCGTAGCAAAATTGAATTTAGCAGAGTTTGATCAGGCCCTGAAAGAACTAAAGTTTGAGGCTTTCGACAAGACCCTCGTTTATGATGAAGAGTTGGCAATTGCAAAAATAACCGAAGAACTTCTGCAAGCCGAAGAAGCTTTATCAAAACCTGAAACTGCCGATGAAAATGCATTGCGCACAGCTCAGAAAATATCAAAAGCTTATGAGAAGCTCAAAGACAAAACATTTGGAAAACTATTATCGAAAGCTGCTTTGGAAACAGAAGCGCAAGGCGATCTGTTAAAAATAAAAGCTACTCTGAGATTGATCGAACAATGGTCTTCCGCGCATTTTTTTAGAAAAACCAAAAACTGGTTATCTTTCAAGATCCCGCACAACTTGGACTATCAAAACCTAGTGCGTCTTACTCGTTACAATCCCAATCTTCCCGAAGCCATGCGAGGCCTTGACGAGGATTTGCGGCGTCGTGATGGGTTCAAGCTAACGGACACTCGTGGCACAATGCGGGAAACCCTTTACGAAGTAAACTACTGCCTGATTTGTCATGAACGCTTAAAAGATTCCTGCTCGAAGGGATTCAAGGAGCCAAATGGTCAGATAAAACGCAATCCACTTGGTGCAAAACTTGAGGGCTGTCCCCTTGAAGAAAAAATTTCGGAGATGCATCTTTTGAAACGGCAAGGCGATTCAATCGGTGCGCTGGCACTTGTAACAATTGATAATCCGATGTGTGCAGGCACAGGGCATCGAATATGCAACGACTGTATGAAAGCCTGCATCTTTCAAAAGCAAGAGCCAGTTAACATTCCAAAAGTCGAAACCTCCGTTTTAACAGATGTTCTATCGTTGCCATACGGATTTGAAATCTACAGTCTCTTAACGCGCTGGAATCCACTAAATGCAAAACGCCCATACGCATTGCCATATAACGGCAAAAACATCTTAATCGTAGGTTTGGGACCTGCTGGTTACACGCTCGCTCATTATCTTTTGAACGAAGGTTTTGGGGTGATCGCAATTGACGGCTTGAAAATCGAACCTCTCGATGAAGAACTAACTGGCTCTAATGGAAGATTTGTCCCGCGTCCAGTCAAAAACATAAAAGAAATCATTGCGGATTTGGACGAAAGAATTTTATTGGGTTTTGGCGGGGTCTCGGAATACGGAATCACGGTGCGGTGGGATAAGAACTTTCTGACAATTCTACAACTACTTCTTTCACGAAGACGCTACTTCCGCGCCTATGGCGGTGTCCGATTTGGTGGGACTCTCACCATTGAAGACGCCTGGGATCTCGGATTTGACCATATTGCAATAGCTACAGGAGCCGGGAGACCTACATTCGTCAGAATGAAAAACAATCTGATCCGTGGCATCAGAAAAGCCTCGGATTTTTTAATGGCTTTACAATTAACAGGGGCTTTCAAAAAGGACACTTTTTCAAATTTGCAAATTAGACTTCCTGCCGTTGTTATCGGTGGTGGCCTGACAGGAATTGATACCTCAACAGAGCTTTTCGCTTATTATCCCGTTCAAGTTGAGAAAATCCTAGAGAGCTTTGAAGAAATCGCCTCAGAGTTCGGAGAAGAAAAGATTTGGCAAAGTTTGGATGAAGAAGAAAAAAGTATTTTGAAAGAATTTCTCGAACACGGAAGAGCCATAAGAGCCGAACGTGAGAGAGCCAGAAAGGCTGGTGAAAAACCGAATTTCATTCCGCTGGTTAGAAACTGGGGTGGTGTTTCACTTGTTTATCGCAAACGTTTACAAGATTCACCAGCCTACCGACTCAATCACGAAGAAGTCCAAAAAGCACTTGAAGAGGGTATTGACTTTGTAGAATTGATGGACCCAAGAGAAGCTGTTCCTGATGAATTCGGTGCTGTAAAAGCAGTCATTTTTGAACGTCAAAAATACGATCCCGAAACAGGCAGATTCATCGGCACTGGTGAGATGGTTGAATTTCCGGCAAGAACCGTTTGCATAGCCGCCGGCACTTCACCAAACGTAATTTACGAAAAAGAAAATCCCGGCACTTTTAAGCTGGATGAAAGCAAACAGTACTTTATGCCTCACAAAGTAGTAAAAGAAAACGGTTTCTTCAAACTTGTTCCCGCACAGCAAGATGGAACCGCTTTCTTTACTTCATATGAAAAGGATGGAAAATTTATTTCCTACTATGGCGACAATCACCCCGTTTACGCAGGAAACGTTGTAAAGGCAATGGCATCGGCAAAGTTAGGCTATGAGAGAATCGTTGAACTCTTTGCCGATTCTACTGAGAAAAGTGATGAAAAAATTTTTGATCATTTAGTCGAAAAACTTGATCGAGAGCTTCGCGCCTTTGTCGTGAAGGTTGAACGTCTTGCTCCAAGCATTGTTGAAGTAATCGTTAAAGCCCCACTACAAGCCAGAAAATTCAGGCCCGGACAATTCTATCGCTTGCAAAACTTTGAATCGAAAGCGCCGATAGTTGAAGGTAAAAAACTTCTAATGGAAGGACTAGCATTAACAGGTGCTTGGACCGATCCTGAGAAAGGCTTACTTTCCATGATCGTTCTCGAAATGGGAGTTTCATCCCGGTTATGTGCATTTTTGAAAGAGGGTGAAGAAGTTGTCGTGATGGGACCGACAGGAACACCGACAGAAATTCCCGAAAATGAAACCGTTTTGCTTGCCGGTGGTGGCTTAGGAAATGCTGTGCTTTTTTCCATAGCAAAATCTATGAAAGAAAAAGGCAATAGAGTTATCTATTTCGCTGGATACAAAAATGGTGCAGATTTGTTCAAACGCGAAGAGATTGAAAAATTTACGGATCAAGTTATATGGGCAACAGACCGAGGTGATCCTATAATTCCTCATAGACCCCAGGACATCCATTTTCGTGGTAACATTGTTCAGGCAATGCTTGCGTATGCAAAAGGTGAGCTTGGCAACCAACTCATAAAATTTTCTGAAGTTGATAGAATCATCGCAATCGGCTCGGATAGAATGATGAATGCTGTCAAAGAAGCTCGCTATACAGTATTGAAGCCTTACTTGAAAGAAAACCATACTGCGATTGGTTCGATCAACTCTCCTATGCAATGCATGATGAAAGAAATTTGCGCTCAATGCTTGCAACGCCATGTAAATCCCTACACAGGTGAAGAATTTTTTGTTTTCTCATGCTTTAATCAAGACCAAAATCTTGATACCGTTGACTTCAGAAATCTAAGCGAAAGACTGAAGTCCAACAGCGTCCAGGAAAAAATCTCAAACCTGCTTTTGGACAAGGTGATTAAAAAAGCGAATCTTTCTGCCCAAATTGGGTGAAAAGCCCAGAAATTCTGCTGTTCGGCAATCTTAAGATTCTAACAATCTTATCCTAAGATTCCAACAATTTTAAGATTCTAGCAATCTTAAGACCTTGTTGAACGAAAGAACTGCAAACTCAGAAAAATTCGCCAATGAAAAAAAGAAAATCTATTGCCAAGATTACTGAAGCTGAATTTGCAAAAATCTGCGATGAGCTTGCAAAAGATGCTGACACTGTTTGTAAGTTTAACTCTGTTGGAACTGAAGAAGAAACCTTGCTTTGGATGCTTTTGGGTATTTTAATAAACTACTTGAGTTTGTCAGAATTGGAGATTCCTTGTTTTTCAGGTGTTCCTACGGCAGAAACTTACAGGCAAGCTATATTGCATGTTTTGAAAACCCGAAGAGAAGTTCCTTTTGATGCTGAAAAATACATTGATAGAATGCTTCTTAAAAAACGATGATAATTCAGACCTTTGTTACAACGCTCTTTCAACAAAACACACGCGTAATTGCTTGCGAAAGGACTCTAAAAGCGATTTGTATTGATCCGGGTAGCAGTGCTTACGAAATAGCCGAATACATTCATAAAAACAATTTTGAACTTCAAGCCATAACTTTAACTCATGGACACCTAGATCACATCGGGGGTGTTAGTGATCTACACAAGGTTTTTCCTGATGCAGAAATAATTATTCACAAGGAAGATGAACCTCTTTATTATGCACTTCCAGAGCAACCCTTGTTTTTGGGAATTCCACGATTGAGCTTTGCCAGCTTGGGACTTGAGTTTGAATCTCCACCAAAAGTAACTCGCAATTGGGAAGATGGTGAGATTTACAAAGTTGGAACCTTAGAGTTTAAGATTCGTCACTGTCCTGGTCATACTCCTGGACATGTCGTCATGTGCGAAGAGAAAAAGAGAAAAATTTTCGTTGGAGACTGTCTTTTTGCAGGCTCAATCGGGAGAACCGATTTACCTGGTGGCTCATACGAGAAACTGATGGATTCTATTCTTAATAAAATCCTGCCCTTTGGAGATGATGTAGTTGTGTATTCAGGTCATGGACCTGAAACAACCATAGGAGAAGAGAAAAGCACGAATCCCTTTTTGAAGATGTGGGTTTGATCTGCTAAAAATTCGTTCTCCTTAGCCACTATTTGCTATTCTAATTGCTTGTATTATTTCTTCGTCTTTTGGACGAAAGAGGCTCAAAGGTTCGACCTTGTAATAGGCTATTTTGCCGTTTTTATCAATGACAACAACCCCACGTGCCGAAAGCCCTGGAATCCAGGATTGCATACCGTATTTTTTAATCACTTTACCTTCTTCGTCAGAAAGAAGTCTCAAAGGCAAACTATATTTGGATGCAAATTTCTTGTGAGATTCAACTGAGTCGGTTGATATACCGACTACTTCTGCTCCGGTTTCGGTATATTTCTCCCAGTTGTCGCGCACCGAACAAAGTTGTTTTGTGCAAATGGGTGTATCGTCACCCGGATAAAAAAGCAAAACAACAACTTTGCCTCTGCGATCTGAAAGTTTCCACTCTTTCCCTTCCAGATCCTTCAAGGTAAAATCAGGCGCTACATCTCCAACTTTCATGAATTTCTCTTTTTTGGTCTAATTTAGCAGAAAATCCGTTTTCCTATAAAGTATCCGCTTTTATAAAAAACCACTAAACTATTTTAGCTCCAATCCGATTCTGAGATAGCTTATACGAACAGAGCCTCCTTGGAAACTCAAGGCCACCAGTAGAAATCCGCATCTCAAATCGGGTAAATGCGTGTGCAAAGTAGTATCTAGAAGCGTCAGCTTTGAGTAAGTTTATCATATTTTGCCCGAGAATACTACAAGGAATGAAGAAATCGGCTGTTTAGTTGCCTAATAAGTTCTTTTTCAGGTTTTTATCTTTCACCTTTTTGCTTTTCATGAAGTCGCTCGAAGGTTTCTAGCTTTCGTATAACTCGATTCTTTCGTATAATTAATTCTTTGCTCTAAAAAATGAAGCATCAAATTGCATTTAGAACGCTGCTAATAGTTTTTCTTTCGGCACTGCTTGGTTTTGAACTATTAGCTCAAGAAAAATATCTTGCCAGAGTTGTTGCTACACTAACTCCTTCACCAACTCCCTTGCCCAATCTGCTACCCACAAAAACTCCGAAGCCTTCCCAAACTCCAACGCAATCAGGTGTCTTAACATCAAACCAGCCGCCGACGCGTGAGAAATCGCCGAAAACACTTGAGCCGATTAAAACACTTTCAGAATTACAGTTCAAGATTCGTCAAGTGCTTTCTCGACCGTCACTTCAACGTTGCAGGATAGGCATTAAAATCGTTTCTTTTGATACTGGCAAAATTATTTTCGATGAAGATAGCACCAAATACTTTATGCCAGCTTCGAACATGAAAAACTTCACCGTAGCAACGGCTTTGGAAAAGCTAACACCTAATTTCCGTTTTGTGACCAGCGTTTATGCCCCTTCCGCACCCGACAAAGACGGCATTATTAAGGGAGACTTAATCGTTTTTGGTAGAGGTGATCCGACTATTTTCTTTGGTATCGACTCGAAAGATGACATCAAGGGAATGGAAAAATTAGCTGAGAAAATTGCCTCGACCGGAGTGAAAAAAATAGAAGGAGATTTGATTGGAGATGAAAGCTATTTTACCAGTTCTCCGATACCTTATACCTGGGAATGGGATGACCTACAATGGTATTACGGTGCACAGATTTCAGCCCTTTCAGTAAACGATAACTCTGCAAAGCTCGTAATTACGCCTTCTCAAAAAACATACGAAGAAGCATCAGTGCAGGTCATACCGCCAGAAAGTGGTTTTTTGTTGATAAACGAAGTAAAAACCACTGAAGGAAATTCACGTCAGATTGAGATAAGAAGAAAACTAGGAACAAATGTGTTAGAAGTATCCGGTTTCATAGGCAAGAACGCAAATCCCTTTGAAGCTTATGTCGCTCTTCCAAATCCAGCTCTAACATTTGTTTCGATCTTGCGATCGCTTCTTGAGCAGAAAGGGATCATAATTACTGGTAAGACAAAAACTGCTGATTCAGAATACCGCAAAAAGAATCCTTTGCCTACAAATTTAGTTGAACTGACAAAACTAGAATCACCACCTCTCGGCTTGATTGCTCAGAAGACGATGAAACCTAGTCAAAATCTTTATACGGAACTGATTTTAAGGGCAATGGGTGAATCTTTGGAAGAAACGAAAGACTTAAAGAAAAACAGTCTAGATAAAGGGTTGGCAGTCGTTGATAAATTCTTACAAGAGATAGGTGTACCGTCGGAAAGCGTTTTAATGTATGACGGTTCGGGCTTGTCAAGACACAATTTGGTAACTCCTGACGCCGTTCTCAAATTGTATTTGTTCATGAAAAAAAGCCGATTTGCCGACTCGTGGTATGAATCTTTGACAATTGCAGGAATTGATGGAACCTTGAAAGAAAGATTCAAAGGAACATTAGCCGAAAAAAACGTTCGCGGAAAAACCGGAACAATCAATCAAGTTGCATCACTAAGCGGATACGTTACAACCTTATCAGGAGAAAATCTGGTTTTTTCAATTATCGTGAACAATCTTCCCGATTTGAGTTTGAGAGTTTCAACCATTGATGAAATAGTTTTGTTGTTAGCAAATTTTGCTGGAAAAAGCGATGAGAGAAATTGAATTCTACAAATTTCATGGATTCGGCAATGACTACATAATTTTCGAGAAAGAAGCATTAACGAACATTGGTTCACTGACAGATTTTACTGTCAGAATCTGCGATAGACATCGTGGTATCGGGGGCGACGGAGTTGTAATCATAGAAGAGCCAATAACTGACGAATCGGCCAATTACGGATGCACGGTTCTTAATTCTGACGGAAGTGAAGCTGCCTTTTCAGGGAATGGCACCCGATGCGCTGTGGCTTACGTCTATCTGAAGAAACTTTGGGAAGAAAAGACGCTTCGTTTAGAAACAGCAAGCGGCACTAAAACGTTCAAACTTTTGAAAAGAGAAGAAAACTGTTTTTGGTTTGAGACAGAAATCGGACAGCCTTCGAGAATTCAAAAATTAGAACTTTCTCTCTCAACGGGAAAATTTTCTGCTTATTTTCTGGATGTTGGAAATCCTGTCTGTGTGTTTTTTGTTGACGATTTTGATTCGATTGATTGGCGCAAAATAGGAGCTGAAACGGAAGTTTATCCAATCTTCCCAAGAAGAACCAATGCTGTTTTCGTCAAAGTCATAAGCTCTGACGAAATCGAGGTGCGGATATGGGAACGCGGTGCAGGAGAAACTCTTTCTTCAGGCACTTGTTCTATGGCTGCAACGGTGGTTCATCTGGCTCATATAGATAAACGCGGAAAAGTTTCGGTAAGAGCAGTTGGTGGAATTACAGAAACAACGTGGGACGAAAAAGACAAAATGCACATTAAAGGTAAAGCAGAGTTTGTGTTTTACGGTAAATTAGCGACTTCAATAAAATGTTTCTCTGAACGATAAGGTCAGAAACCGAAGTCTTTCTCAATCTACTGATACCTATTTCCTTTAAGTATCTTGATCGAAAACTAAAGTTCTTTTTTCCAGTGAATAAGGCATGAAGTTTGTGTGTAGCCAAGACGAGAATGAACAATTATACTTAGCTCATTTCCTATTTCAGAATCAGAAGCCATTTCCGTGCATCCACGACTTCTAGCCCATTCTTCTGCTTCCTCAACCAATGCTCTGCCGATGCCTTTTTTACGAAATCCCGGCTCGACAAACCAACCTTCTAAATACCCAACATGATCTGTTGAACAATCCTCGGCGAAAGGACGGATGCTAGCTTCCAAAAAGCCAACTATTCTTCCATTTTCCAGTTCAGCAACCAAAACAAGTTGAGTTTCCGGGTTTTCGTAAATTCCCTGCATTTCTTCTCGATGTTCTTGTTCGCTCAGCTGATCCCATAACAGCTTTCGTAAACGCAGCCATTGCACAAAATCTTTTTCTTCAACAGGGCGTATTGTAAGTTCCACGCAACCGATTCTAACAACTTCAAAAAGAAACAACAATCCGAAAAATTCAAAGACAAATTGAAAATTCAAAATAAACTCTAAAGCGACAAACCAAAAGACAACCTGCAAAGCTTGCGCTTACTGCATAATAAACTTACACTGACCGAAGAAACTTCTTCTTGTCTATAAACCTTTGTCTCAAACTATGCTCGACAAAAAACTATTTTAGTTTGAAAACATCCCGCAAAGCTTTGACTACTTTGCTGTTGCAAACTTACCTTGCAGAATTTCTATGGCTTTTTTAAGCTGAATATCTTCTTGCTGTTGTTGATTTTGTTTAGTCTGCGTAGGAGTTTGTTGCTGTTGCAGTTCTTCTTCCTGTTCGAGTAAACTTTCCAAATCAATCGAATCAGGCAAATCGTTTCTTTTAACTTCAACGGAAGGTTTTACTCCAGAGTTGGATCTCTCATCGGCTAAGAAAGGCTTGCCACTGCCAGAGGCCCATTTCGCAACCGTCAAAAGAAGTCCGTCACCATTGCGGAGTGTGAAAAGTTCTTGTTCAGCTCCTGCTCCGAAACTTTTTTCACCGACAACTTCGCCGCGTGAACGTTCCAATACTGCTGATGCTATAACTTCCGCTGCTCCTGCAGTTCCAATATCAATCAAAACTACCAACTGACCTGAGAATAAATGCTTCGATGGATCGGCGTTGTAAGTTTTCAAAACTTTATTTTCACGACCGATGACTTTTGCCAAAGTGCCATCTTTAATAAACAGATTCGCAACCTCTACCGCTTCGTTTAATGTTCCTGCTGCAACACCTCTTAAATCGAGAATAATTTTCTCAGCACCTTGTTTCAGAAGATTTTGTAATTGATTCCTTATGTCCTTAGCTTCACCTTCTTCCAAGCTATAAACTTTGATTATGCCGATTTTGCCAGCTTCCATTCGGCTTTCCGCTTCTGGAATTTTGTAACTTCCACGCTCAACTATGATTGTTTGCGGTTTCGAACCACTTCTTAAAACTCTAAGTCTCACCTTTGAACCCGGTTCTCCTAAAAGCAATTGCCTTGCATCATAAAGAGAAATGTCCCGCGTTGCCTTGTTTTCTATGTATTCAATAATATCACCTGCTTTTAATCCGGCTCTGTCGGCTGGAGAACCCTTTATGGTCGAGATCACATAGAGATAACCAGATACCTGAGAAAATTCAGCACCAACTCCGACCAGCTTTGTGTTTTTGCCTGAGAGATACTCTTTGACTTGTTCAGGCGTGAGATACGAAGAGTAAGGATCAAGTCCGTAAGCTAGACCTCTTAAAGCTCCAGCTCTAACCTTTGCCAAATCCGGTTCATCAACGTAATCGTTCTGAATGTGCTGAAGGACGCTTTCAAAAATGCGCATCTGCGCGCCCGGATCGTTTATCTGCTGCGCCCTAGTGCCTAACCATCCCCCTACAAATACGTATGCCGCTACAATCGCAGAGAGAAAAACGAAAGTTACCTTACTTTTGAATGACATAGTTTTCAACACTTGACGAAATTTATTTGCCGATAAATAATTATCCAACAAGAGTTCATTTGGTGCAAGAAAAAGAGGCAATCATCGCTACAAAAGTTCCTGAAACGGGCAGAATCATGGCTCTCGACATCGGTCTTAAGCGCGTCGGAGTAGCCATCTGTGATGAACTCAGAATCTCAATCAGACCTCTTAGAACGTTACAAAGAAAAAGCTGGAAGAAACTACTCAATGAAACAATCAAATTGATAGAAGAATATCAAGTTGTGGCTTTGGTTTTGGGCTTACCGCTAAACTTCGATGGCACCGAGAGCGAAATGACCTTACATGTCAAAAGGCTTCATAGAAATTACTCCCTGAGCCTAAAAATTCCGGTCTTCTTGCAGGACGAAAGACTCACATCATACGAAGCTGAAAAAATCTTGAAAGCAAAAGGTTATTCGATTCCGGAAATAAACCGTTACCGCGATCAAATAGCCGCTGCAATTATTCTGGAAGATTTCCTCAAAAATAAAAGCGGCAAATAGCAGCTCAATTATTTAGCGAACGGCAAACAGTGGCTCAAGAAATTATTCTCAAGTGAGTAACTGAATAAAAAGAACTCAAAACACGGCTTTTTGCCATTTTCATTTCTACTGGATAATCTCAACCTCTGTATGAATTAGATGTTTCGGTATCAAAGCCGGAAAGTATGCAACAACTTCTTCGACCTTCGGACGTCCGCCAGCAAATCCTGTTACCGCTGGTGGACCGGTCAGAATCAGCGGAGCAATTTCTCTAGTGAATCTCTCAACCGCCGACCTATCCTGGCCTCTAACACCAACCCGAAGTTGAACTTCGGGAATATCAGGTCTCGGTTCTCCTGCCAGATGTCCATGCGTTGCATTAACGCCTACGAATTCCGTCAAGATCACGTCGAATTTTAGTCCAAGTCTTTCAAGCCTTTCTCGCAATATCTTATCGGCAGCTTTCGCTTTTTCGTAAGCATCCGGATAGGCATAAACAAGCGTTCCAACTGCTTTCCAACCGGCGGAATATGCGATTGAAACTTTGTAGAACTCTGTATTCGGTCTGCCTTTTATTCCGTAAACTCGGACACGATTTTCTCCCTCTTGAACTAAATTTATCGTTGTGAAATCTGCTGTAACATCGGGCGTGATGTAAGAACGCGGATCTCCCATTTCGTAAAGAAGCTGTTCTTTAATCGAAGGAATGTTGACGCGTCCACCTGTGCCTTCATGCTTTGTTATGACAAATTCACCGTTTGGATAAGCTTCGACAATCGGAAAACCCACGTTCGCTAGATCGGGAATTGTTTGCCATTCGTATTGACAATTTCCACCAGAGCACTGGGCACCACACTCGATTATGTGACCTGCAATTGTTCCCGCTGCAAGTTTATCCCAATCATTAAAACTCCAACCGAATTCATAAACTAGAGGAGCAAGTGTTAAACCCGTGTCGGTAAGCCTTCCACCAACCACAACCTGTGCACCTTTTTCTAAGGCTTCTACAATCGGTTTTGCACCCAGATAAACATTTGCTGATTGAACTTTGTCACGTATCGCCGAAAGCGGTTCGCCCGTGTCCATGTTGACTATTTCGATGCCCTGAGCCATGAATTCATCGAGCTTTTCAAGAATATCATCGCCCTTTATCACACCGATTTTTACGTTCAAATTTGCTTGCTGTGCAGCTCTCCTCAATGCTTCAGCACAACCTAAAACATTTACACCGCCGGCATTTGAAATGACTTTTACACCTTTTTCTACACAATCGGGAAAAATTTCACACATCAAATCAACAAAATCCCTTGCATAGCCAGCTTCTGGATTTCTGGATTTTTGCTTTTGAAGGATTGACATTGTGACTTCGGCTAAGTAATCCAACACCAGATAATCAATCGGTCCTTTCCGAACCTGATCAATAGGTGCCGTCAAAAGATCACCCCAGAATCCCTGTCCGCTCGCCACTTTGACCTTTTCTTTCATAAACTATATGCCTCGTAGATCCTGATGAAAACTTGATTATAGGTTTCAGAAACGGAGATTTACAAGACTAATCCGAAATTAAGTCAAGTAAATTATGGAGAATAAAAAACATTGCTACTCCTGCAAAGACAGAAAGGGAAACAAGGGGATTTTTTCCACCGTGATGATTGACTTCTGGAATTAAATCGCTTGCTGCTACGTAAAGCGTAATTCCGCCAGCAAAAGGCAAGGCAAAGCTGATGAAACTTGCATTCTTATCACCTAACAGCATGAACACAACAACTCCTAGAAAAGTTGTCAACCCTATTACTCCGGTAGCAATCAATACCTCACGATAGCTTTTCCCGGCAGCTAAAACTATTGAAGCTATCGTAAAACCTTCGGGAATTTTATGCATGAAAACAGCAATAAAAACCAAAAGTCCCGCCTTGTAATCAAGCACAGAAACAGCTGAGATCGAAACTCCATCGAAAAAAGTATGAACCGTTAAACCAGCAATCGCCGTGTAGGCAGTCCTTGTTGAAATTAAGTTTTCTCCACTCAACTCCCCACCAAGATGAAAATGCGGTGCTATCGTATGTTCAAAAAATTGCGTTACCATGTAACCTGCGAGAAACAAAATCATCGACGAAAAAATCGGCTCTTCCGTTTGTTTTCTTAAAGTTTCTATTCTCGGTAAAATCTCAACAAATATGACAGAAATCATAAAACCCGCACTCAGCGCAAGAAGGTAATTCAAAAAAGGTTTTAACTTGCGGTAAATTCCGGAAGGGAAAAGTATCAAACCACCCAAAATGTTCCCTGAAGTTACTAAAATTCCTAAAAGCAACAACTCAAAAAAACCCGGTTTCATATAGCTTTGTTTCTCAACAAAAGCGAATCTTTAAGTCTACAACGAATTTTTACTGAGCGCCAAATTATCTTCCGGAAAAATCATCTTGGGTTTAAGCAAGTGAATAAAATAAAAAAACCGAAAATAATGCTTGACATGACAAAGAAAATAATTTTAAGATGCTGTAAGAATGGCTAGAAATGGACTAAAGTGGTTCAAAAAGGTCTGAAAAGAAAAGAGGGATTGACTGCTTAAAATTTAAGCAGTTCTGTTAAAAAATGCTTCGTGGTAACTATACGGCTAGGATAGATGCAAAAGGAAGACTCAAGATTCCGACACATTTTCGTCGTAAGATCGAGCAAAAATACAACTCAAGAGAAGTTTATGTTACAAGCCTTACCGGAGAAAGTGTTCAGATTTTTCCGCTTCAGGAGTGGGAAACGATAGAAAAGAAATTAGCTATTTTGCCGACAAACGAAATGGCAAGAATTATTTATGTTATGGGAACGAGTTTCTGGGGACAGGAAACAGAAATTGACAATCAAGGTAGAGTCTTGATTCATCCCTTGCTCAGGCGTAAGGCGGAAATATATGGAGAAGTTGCGGTGCTTGGGCAGTTGACGTTTTTAAACGTCTGGAATCTTGAAAAAATCGAAAAATTCTTAGCCGAAAATCCGTTTACCGAAGAACATGCAGCAGTTCTAGCAAAACTCGGAATTTAACGGACAATGATCTTTGAAAATCAAAACAAGTTTGCTTTTGAAAATCAACATAAACCGGTTCTTCTGACGGAAACAATAAAATATCTATCGCCGATTGAGGGTGTTTTTGTAGATGCAACAATAGGGCTTGGTGGTCACGCGGAAGCGATCTTGAATTTTTCAGAAAAAATCAACCTCATCGGAATCGATCAAGATAAACAGGCAATCGAAATAGCCGAGCAAAGACTGAAAAAATTCGGCCATAGAGTCAGAATTTTTCATGCTAATTTCGCCGATTTGAAGGTAATTTTGGATCAGTTAGGAATCGAAAAGATCGAGGGGATTTTGGCAGATTTAGGCGTTTCGTCTTTGCAACTCGATGATGAAAGTCGCGGATTTAGTTTTCGCTTTGATGCAAGGCTTGATATGCGCATGAATCTGGATGCGCAAACAAAAACAGCCGCTGATTTGCTGAAAACCTCAAGCGAAGAAGAAATCGCTAAGCTTTTGTTTCGCTACGGCGAGGAAAAATTTGCGCGTCAGATAGCAAAGAAAATCGTTATGGAAAGAGAAGCTGGAAGATTCATCGAAACGACGTTTAAACTGGCAAAGTTGGTCGAAAAAGTGGTCGGCGGTCGAAGACACGAAAAAATTCACCCAGCAACACGCACTTTTCAGGCTCTAAGAATCGCAGTAAATCGTGAATTGGAAGTTTTAGAAAAGTTTATTTTCGATGCAGTTAATGTTTTGAGAAAAAACGGAAGGTTTGTCATCATTAGCTTCCATTCGCTTGAAGACAGATTGATAAAAAACAGTTTTTTGAAACTTTCGGGAAAATGTCGATGTCCAAAAGATTTTCCCGAATGTATTTGTGGCGCAAAAAAATTGGTGGAAATTTTGACACGCAAGCCAGTAATTCCGGATGAAAATGAGAAGAAAGAAAATCCTAGATCGAGAAGTGCTAAATTGCGAGCCTGTTTGAAAAGATGCGAAGAGTAGCAAGCAGACCAAAAAACTATAATGCCAGCACTTTCGCCAGAAGCTATGTTTCTGGAGTGCGCCGTGAGCGTGATCCAATTCCATGGCGATACTGCCTGATGGTGCTTTTTTGCGTCGCTTTTTTGGCTTCAGGATTCATCTATGCGGCGAAACAGCATTTTGAAGCAATGGATTACAGTATCAAAAATGAAAGACTTCTGAAGCAAATAGAAGAATTGGAAAACGAACAGAGAAGGCTAAAACTACAAAGGGAAGAAGCCCTTTCACCTGCGGAAGTCAAAAAGGTAGCACGAAAGCTGGGCTTTCGGGAAATTTCTGCCGAAAATCTTGAGATCACCAAGAAAATTAATCGAAGTTCCCAGGAAAAATCAGAATTTCAAGAAAACAGGAATCAAAAAAATGAAAGTCAAAAATCTGCTAATGGTGCTTTGCCAGCGAGCAGTGAATCGGACAAGAGAAATAAGGTTGCGCTCAATAAAAACGGTAGTTTGAAAAACGACAAAAACAGCAGCATCCAAAATACTGTGGAAAAGTCTGAACAACCCGAGAAATCGAAAGAATCTGTAAAATTTTTGAAATCTGCAAAGGATAGTGTTGTTAAAAAATATGCTAAAAATGGCAAACCTTCCTTTAAGTGATCTTTACGGATTTATTTGTGAAATAATTGTGTAGTTTTAATAATTATGCAGTTTTGTGATTTGTAAATTAACCAAACAAAAGCGAAATCGGCAAATTAATTTTACCCAAATCTGCAACTTTACAAAGTTCAAGGCTTTTGGAACTCACAAGAAGGAAAAAATAGACAAAGGAAATGACGGGACGAACAGGTCAAAAGCAAGCTCAGGCAGCCTCAACGAGATTCTTGATTATCGTTGCGCTATTTTTTGTTTGGCTGGTAGCTATTTGTTTTAGGCTTGTTCATCTTCAAGTTGATCAGCACCAGTTCTGGCGTCAAAAGGCACTTGCTCAAAGGCGTGAAAAGGTCGTAACTAAAACGCTTCGAGGCACGATCTACGATACAAGCGGACGTGCCTTAGCTATGAGTGTCAAAGCAAAGTCGCTGTTTGCAAATCCGCAAGAAATCGAAAATGAAGGAAAGGTAGCTGAGGTCTTAGCAAGTGTTTTGAACCTTAAAGCCGAAGAAATACTCAAAGATTTGAAAGAAGCCAAGGATGCTGGCAGAAGATTTTTACTTCTCGCACGTAAACTAGATGAAGATCAGGTGGAAAAAATCAATCAACTGTTAAAAACGAATGTGAAAAAAGCAGATGAACCGAAATTCAAAGGTTTGTATTGGCAGGAAGAACAGAAGCGTTATTATCCACTTGGAAGTTTGGGTGCAAATGTTATTGGCTTTAGCAACATAGACGATATTGGGCAAGCAGGCATTGAGCTTTCGCAAGAAAAATTTTTACGCGGTCAGACAGTCGAAAAATGGCAAGAAAGAGACCGACTTGGAAGAATATATGAATCGGAAACAAGGGAAGGCGAGCCACCGAAAGATGTTTATCTAACGATTTCGGCTTCAATTCAATATAAGGTCGAACAAGCTTTGAAAGCAGGTGTGCAAAAGTCAAAGGCGAAAGCTGGCAGTGTTGTGGTTTTGAATCCAAAAACAGGCGAAATTTTGGCGATGGCAAGTTATCCGACATTCAATCCAAACAGATATTGGGATTTTCAAAATGACTCTTTCACAAACAGAGCTATTCAGACGGTTTTTTCGCCCGGTTCGATTTTCAAAATAGTCGCTTATGGAGCTGCTATTGATAAGCAAATCATCACAAATCCTGAACAAACCGTTAACTGCGATAAAGGTTTCATCGAAGTAGCCAACAGAAAATTCAACGATAAACACTGCAAAAATAAAATCTCATACTCTGAAGCCATAGCAGTTTCTAGCAATTTAGTTGCGATAAAAACAGCCCAAGCAGTAGGTAAAGAAGATTTCTTCCGTTACATCAAAGCTTTTGGTTTCGGTGAAAAAACCGGCATTGAATTGCCAGCTGAATCGACGGGATTGGTAAATCCAATGGAAAAATGGTCTGATTTAAGCCTTGCTTCAATTGCAATAGGTTACGAAATAAGCGTTACCACATTGCAGATGGCTTCTGCCTTCGCATCTATTGCAAATGACGGCGTGAGAGTTTCTCCACATATCGTTAAAGAAATACGTAGCGGCGACGAAATTGTCTATAAGCCTCAAGTTAGTGAATTTCGTGTTCTAAGTGCTGAAACCGCAAGAAAGTTAAGGCGAATGCTTCAATACGTTGTGCTTGAAGGAACAGGGAAACGAGCATTGATCAAAGGTTACACCACAGGTGGGAAGACAGGAACAGCGTGGAAGTACGATGAGAGACTGAAAAAATACAACGAGGCAAAATATGTTTCGTCTTTCATAGGTTTCGCGCCAGTCGAGAATCCATCGGTTGTGATTGCTGTTGTGATCGATGAACCAAGAGTAGCCGAACGAAACGGTGGCGATGTGGCTGCACCGATTTTTCAAGAAATCACTAAACAAATTTTGCCAGAGCTGAGAATCCCACCAGACAAGCAAACAATCGAGCTTCAACAAGCAAATTTGGAAAATAATTTGCTTGATGTAAAATCGCTGACAATGCGTAAAGATTTCGACGAACTTAGAAATCACGCAGACTTTAAAAGAGCAAAAAACTGGGAAATCCTAAACGAAGAAAAAGTTTTGCAAGAAAAGGGAACTAAAAAGGAGCGCAAGAGAACCTAAAAGAAAGCCAAAAATTTTGAAGCAAAAAGCTTGAAACTGCAAACGTTGAAACTGATAAAGAGAAAAATATGAAAATAAGTGAAGCGGTAAAATTGATGAGTGCTGAAGTAGTTGATCGGTCAATTCTAGAAGCTGAATTCAGCCGTGTCTCTATAGATTCTCGCAAAACTCAACTGAATGATTTATTCTTTGCGTTCTCTCAACCTGATTATCGAAACAATTGTTTCAACGGTGATTTCAGGGATGCGACCGTTTATGTGCCGATGGCATTTGAAAATGGGGCAGTAGCGGCGGTAATTCGTCCTGACAGATTCCAGGAGCATAAACCCTTGCTCGAACCTTTCGCTAAAAAACTTCTTCTGGTCAATGATGCAATTTATGCATTTCAACTTCTGGCTAAAGGAGTTTACGAACAATGGAACAGAACTGTGGTTGGAATAACAGGCAGTGCCGGTAAAACAACCGCAAAAGAAATCACAGCGCATCTTTTACGTTCGGCCGGCAAAAAAGTTTTGAGTAATGAAAAAAACTATAACAACAATATCGGGCATCCGCTCACGGTTCTGAAATTGCTTGAAAATCAAGACTTCGATATTGCAGTTTTGGAAATGGCAATGTCAACGCCTTATAACGAAATTGCAAGGCTTTGTCGAATCACACCTCCTGATGTTGCAGTTGTTTTGAATGTTCTGCCGGTTCATATCGAACATCTCGGTTCGATAGAAAACATTGCCAAAGCCAAAGCCGAAATTGTTGAAGGCATGAAGCAAGGTGGAGTTGCTATTTTGAACGCCGATGATTTCAGAGTTTTGGCAATGAAAAGTTTAAGCAAAGGCGAGACAATAACCTACGGGATCGAAAACAAAGCCAAGGAGCTTGAAACCACTGTTAAAGCTGAAGAAATATGTTTAGGCGGATTTGGGAAAACAACTTTTACGTTGAGACTTCCCAACGGAAAAGCAAAAGTGCATTTCCCACTAGACGGAAAACATAACATAATGAATGCCCTTGCAGCTTCCGCAGTTGGATATGTTTTCGGAATGTCCGCCGAAGAAATTGCCCAAGCTTTGGGTAAAGTTGCTGCCCCACAGCATCGAGGCGAAATTTTGCTATTTGAAAAAGGATTTATTGTTGTGAACGATTCTTACAATTCCAATCCGGACGCCCTGCTTTCGATGGTGAAAACTATAGTCGAAAACGGTGGTAATGCAAAACGCAGAATCGTCATGGCCGGTGAAATGATGGAACTTGGAGAAGAAACCGAGAAAATTCATTATGAAGTCGGAAAGAAAATTGCTGAAAGCGGTGTTGATTTTGTCGTAGGTGTCGGAAATTTGGCAAGAAGGTTGACCGAAGGTGCTAAAGACGGCGGTTTGAAAGAAATTCAGTTTTTTGAAAACTCTGAACAAGCTGCTGATTATATTCTGGATGAAGTTAGAGAAGGAGATCTGATTTTGGTTAAAGGATCTCGAAGTGTGCGCATGGAAAAAATCGTTGAGAAATTGCGCTCGCATTTTGCCGTTTCAGAATGATTCGGTAAAAGTTCTAAAACTGCCGTTTGTCAAGTAATTTGTTTGTGCAGGAAAGCGATGCTTTACTACATTCTGTATAAGCTGATTTATCAATCCCAATGCAGTTTGGGCTGTGAGTCGTATTTTTTCAAGGCTCTAAACGTTGTGCAGTATGTAACGTTTAGAACGGCAATGGTCACGGCAACTTCACTTCTAGTTTCGCTTGTGTTCGGTAGTTTCGTGATAAGAAAGCTGGCCGAACTCAAATTCGGACAAGAAATTCGTGAAGAAGGTCCGCAATCTCATTATCGAAAAAAAGGTACTCCGACAATGGGAGGAGTTTTAATCATAGGTGCGGTTTTCATTTCAACGATTTTGTGGGCAAGATTAGACAGCCTCTATCTTTGGATTGCATTGATCGCGACAATCCTCTTTGCTTTGATAGGATTTGCCGATGACTATATCAAAATAGTTAAACGGCGCAGTTTAGGTTTAACAGGCAAGCAAAAATTGCTCGGGCAACTGTCTGTAGCCATCGGAGTCTGGTTCGTCTTGTGGATGTGGGGAAATTATCCTTGGAATCTTAGTATTCCTTTTTTCAAAGCCACGGCAGAGCCTTATGGTGTGACCTACGTAGGACCTTACATTTACCTGCTTTTCATCATATTCGTTTTGCTCGGTTCATCCAATGCAGTGAACTTGACGGACGGGCTCGATGGCTTGGCGGCGAGTGTTACATTTATAGCAATGGCAGCGCTTACAGCTCTAACATACGTTGCCAGCGATAGGCGCTGGGCTGAATATCTTGATATAACTCACAGACCTGAAGCAGCAGAATTGACTATTTTTTGCGGTGCGATGGTAGGCGCCTCTTTAGGATTTTTATGGTTCAACGCACCGAAAGCTGAAGTTTTCATGGGTGACGTCGGGAGTCTTTCGATAGGCGGCGCGGTCGGAACAGTTGCAATTTTGACAAAGCAAGAATTTCTGTTGCCTTTCATAGGGGGAGTTTTTATTCTGGAAGCTTTGTCTGTAATGATTCAGGTTTCGGTTTTCAAATTGACTAGAGACCCAAAAACAGGAGTTGGAAAAAGGATTTTCAGAATGACGCCCCTTCATCATCACTTTGAAATGAAAGGCTGGGAAGAACCAAAAATAGTTTTTCGATTCGTGATAATAGCCATACTTTTTGCGTTGCTTAGTCTTTCAACGCTGAAGTTGAGATAGAAAGACGCTTAGAATTGCCTCATATGCAGCTTTACAAGAAAAAAACTTTGGTATTGGGAGCAGGAAAGAGCGGGGTTGCGGCAGCAAAGTTTTTGGCGTGTCGTGGTGCAATAGTAGCGCTTCATGACAAAAAACCGATTGCTGAATGGACCGAAGAAGCGCTTTCACTTAAAGAAAAGTTCGGCGTTGGCCTGATTGACGGACAAATTCCTTCTTGGCTTTTGGATCAAATAGACCTTGTAGTCATCAGTCCCGGAGTGCCTACGAACACAATCCCTGCAAGATATGTTGACCGCAAAGGTGGTGAGGTCATCGGAGAAATCGAACTGGCTTACAGATTTTTGAAAGGTAAAATAATCGCAATCACGGGAACAAACGGCAAAACAACAACTACAACGCTGATCGGCGAACTTTTGAAAAATGCCGGAAAGAAAGTGCAAGTGGCAGGAAACATTGGCTTGCCTTTAACAGAAGTCGTCGAAACTTCTACTGAAGATACTTGGAATGTTATCGAAACATCAAGTTTCCAACTTGAAACGATAAAACTGTTTCATCCAAACATAGCCGTTGCCTTGAATGTAACGCCGAATCATCTAGACAGATATGATTTCTTTCACGAGTATGCTGCAGCGAAACATAGAATCTTCATGAACCAAACACCAGAAGATATAGCTGTTTTGAATGCAGATAATGAAGTTACAGCAAGTTGGGCCAAAGGCTTGAGAGCTAAAGTAATTTTCTTCTCAGTCCGAAAAGAACTAGAAGAAGGATTTTTTCTGAAAGAAGGAAGCCTGATTTTCAGAAACAGCAGCATTGACAAGTTTTTAATCAGTAGAGATGAAATTTTGCTACGCGGTTTGCATAATGTTGAAAACGTTTTAGCATCTTTGGCAGCTGTGTGGTATTGTGACGGTGTTTCAATCGAATCAATACGTCAGACTTTGCGAACATTCAAAGGCGTTGAGCATCGTTTGGAGTTAGTTGACACGATTCAAGGTGTGAAATTTTATAACGATTCAAAAGCAACCAGCGTTGATGCGACTTTGAAAGCACTGGAAGCGCTAAGCGATGAACCCGGAAAAATCGTTCTGATCATGGGTGGACGTGGAAAAAATACGCCATACGCCCCACTTGCTTCACTAATCCAAAGAAAAGTGCGTTCAATGGTTTTAATCGGCGAAGACGCCGAAAGAATAAAGACAGAATTAAATGGCTTATGCGAAATTTCCCAAGCCGATTCGATGAAAGAAGCAATCAAAATTGCTTTTGAAAACGCTCACGCTGGTGATCTAGTGCTTCTTTCACCAGCTTGTGCAAGCTTTGATATGTTTAATTCCTTTGAAGAGCGTGGTCAAGTTTTCAAACAAGAGGTCTTGAACTTGAAAAAACAGCTAGCAGATTCTAGCGAATAATGAATGGCAGTGAAAGAGAATAATTTGGTTAGTAGAAGTGTAGCCGAAAAATTATGGCGAAGAAACTTAGAGTAGATTGGTTTTTATTTGCGATTTCGGCAACGCTTGCGCTTTTCGGCGCTGTTATGGTTTATTCTGCTTCAGCCATGATTTCACTGCAGGAAACAAAGAACAATCCCCAAGGAGCAACGGAATACGCCTATTTCTACAAACAATTGACTTTCGCTTTAACAGGAATTTTCTTGATGTGGCTCCTTACAAGGTTCGATTATCGGATTTTGCAGGAAAAAATTTTTGTTTACGGGCTTTTAGCATTAACAATATTGCTTTTAGGTTTGGTGTTTTTATTCCCACCCGTCAACGGCGCACAACGCTGGATTAGATTCGGTGGATTTTCGTTTCAGCCTTCTGAGCTTGCCAAGCTGACTCTGCCCATATTTTTGGCTTCGTTTTTGGCGAATAAAGAAGAAGAAATAAACAGCTTCAAACAGAGTTTGCTTCCGTGTTTGCTTGTTCTGGCAATTTTGTGTGGACTGATTTTTGCAGAGCCTGATCTCGGAACAACAATAGTTTTATGCGCAATCTTCTTCGTGGTTTGTTTTAGTGCAGGAGCAAAAATTCGGCATCTAGGCTTAATGGTCTTACCGGCATTAGGGCTTTTTGCTCTTGCGTTGATTTCCTCGCCTTGGCGTTTGAAGCGTTTAATGGCATTTCTCGATCCGTGTGCTCCTGAAAATGCCTCAGGTTCGGGCTATCAGGTTTGCCAGTCTCTTTATGCAATAGGCTCAGGCGGGGTGTTCGGAGAAGGGTTTGCTAAAGGACAACAGAAACTTTTTTATCTGCCTTATCCGTATTCGGATTTTATTTTTGCTGTTATCGGCGAAGAACTGGGTTTGATAGGAACTGTTGGATTAGTTTTAGCTTTCGGGCTTTTTTTGTGGCGCGCAACTAGAGCAGCTTTATGCGCACCTGACAGGTTCGGAATGCTTCTTGGAATTGGAATCGTCACAGGCATAATAGTTCAGGCACTTTTCAACTTGTCTGTAGCCGTTTCAATTCTGCCGGCAAAAGGAATACCGCTACCCTTTATCTCTTACGGTGGCTCTTCGATTGTAGTAACACTTTCGGCCGTCGGGATTTTGCTGAATCTGTCGCAATATGCAGGTTTTGTGCATGTTGAAGAACCTAAGCCGATCAAACCGATTCAAAGAAAAATCAGAAACATTAGAGTTTAAGGCTTGAAAATCGTCGAAAGCCCTAAGTAAATTGAAAAATTCAATAAATGATTCCTGATGAACTGTGAGGGATTAAAAGTTTTGATAGCAGCAGGTGGAACAGGTGGGCATATTTATCCGGGAATCGCTGTTGCAAAAGAGATACAGCGATGTGGTGGTGTTGTTCGCTTCGTCGGCACTGCACGAGGGCTTGAAGCAAGAATCGTCCCTGAAAACGGATTTGAACTTTCTTTTATCGAAAGTTTCGGATTGAAAAATGTCGGATTCTGGAGAAAGTTGAAGGGAATTCTAATTTTGCCGAAAAGTTTCTTTCAGGCATGGCGTTTGATAAGAGAATTTAAGCCTGATGTTGTTGTAGGTGCAGGCGGATATGTTTCCGGCCCTGTTTTACTGACGGCTTGTTTGATGAAGTTTCCGACTCTGGTTATGGAATCAAATGCCTTGCCAGGCTTTACAAACCGGATTTTAGCTTCTTTCGTTACAAAAGCTGCTTTGACATTTGAACAAGCATCATCGTTTTTTGGCAAAAAAGGACTTGTAACAGGAAATCCTGTTCGTCATGAGTTTTTTGAAATAAAACCGAAATCTAGAGATAATAGCTTAGTTTCAGTTCTGATTTTTGGTGGTTCACAAGGCTCAAAAGCGATAAATGATGCTGTAATCGAAGCATTGCCGTATTTGAAAGAACACCAAAACAGGCTCAAACTGACACACCAAACTGGTGAAAACGATTTTGAGAGAGTGCTTGAAGCTTACCAAATGGCTGGATGGAAAAACTTCGAAGTTTTTCGATACATTCAAAACATGCCGAAGTTTTTTGCCGAACATGACCTGATTGTGTCAAGAGCAGGTGCGACTACATGCGCAGAACTGGCAGCAGCTGGTAAGGCTTCAATTATGATTCCGCTTCCGACCGCTGCTGATGATCATCAACGCAAAAATGCCGAAGCCTTGCAAAAAGCTGGTGCTACGCAGATGATTCTCCAAAAAGATTTGAGCGGCAAAATTTTGGCTGAAAAGATTATCGAACTTGCAAATTCACCAGAGAAAATAACCGCAATGGAACAGGCAATTAGAAAATTTGCCAAGCCCGATGCAGCTGAGATTGTAGCTAAATTGATTGTTGAGTTAGGAAGAAAGAAACCATGTTTCGCCACGTAAAGCATGTTCATTTTGTTGGAATCGGCGGAATCGGAATGTCGGGGATTGCCGAGTTACTATGCAATTTGGGCTTCAAGGTTTCCGGCTCCGATCTGAAAAAATCTACCGTCACCGAAAGACTAGAAACTCTTGGCGCTAAGATTTTTGAAGGACACGATGCAGAAAATATCGGTTCTGCTGATGTTGTGGTTTATTCTTCTGCTGTTACAGAGGATAATCCCGAAATAGTATCTGCTAGGAAAATGAACATTCCCGTCATTCCGCGTGCTGAGATGCTTTCGGAATTGATGAGACTAAAGCCTTATAGTGTTGCTGTTGCAGGCTCGCACGGTAAAACTACTACAACTTCGATGATAGCAACCATACTAGGCTATGCCGGCATAGACCCGACAACGATCGTTGGCGGAGTAGTTGATACTCTCGGCTCAAATGCACGTCTTGGGCAAAGCGACTGGTTTGTAGTAGAAGCTGATGAAAGCGATAGGTCTTTTCTGATGCTTTATCCGACGATAGCCGTAGTCACAAACATTGACCGCGAACACATGAATTCTTACAAGGACATGGATGACATTGTAAGATGTTTTACGGATTTCGTCAATAAAGTGCCTTTCTACGGAGCTGCGGTTCTTTGCCTAGACGATCCGAACGTGCAAACAATGATTCCGCACGTTAAACGAAAACGTGTGACTTACGGTTTAACGGCACAGGCTGATATTTCGGCTCATGAGATTCAATACAATCATCACTTCGGTTCGAGTTTCACGGTTCACAAAGGCACACGAGCTTTAGGCAGAATAGAGTTACCTGTTCCCGGCAAACATAACATTTATAACGCTCTTGCAGCAACAGCCGTAGCAATTGAGCTCGGAGTTGACTTTGAAAAGGTTGCAGAAAGTTTTAGAGTTTTCAAAAATGCCAACAGGCGATTTCAAATTAAGGGGGAAGTTGCGGGAATCATGGTGGTTGACGATTACGGACATCATCCTACAGAGATTTTGGCTACTTTGGATGCAGCTAAAAGAAGCTCCGAAGGCAAACGCACCGTAGTTATTTTCCAACCTCATCGCTACACGAGAACCCAAGATCTGATGAACGATTTTGCAATATCTTTCAACAACGCTGATGTCTTGTTCGTTCTTGATATTTATCCTGCAAGTGAATCACCTATAGAAGGCATAACTTCGGAAGTGTTGACAGAAAAAATCAAGCTATTCGGACACAAAGATGCAAATTACATTGGCTCAATCGAAGAGGCTTTGGAAAAGATTTTACCGAGACTTCAAGCAGGAGATCTGGTCATAACGCTCGGAGCCGGCAGCGTAACCAAACTTTCTGATCAAATTTTGGAGGCTTTGAAGGATCGAAAAACGGTATGACGATCAAACAGAAAAAGCCTGTTAAGCGCAAAATAGGCATCGTTTCTTCTAGTAAAAAGAGGCAAAGTGGATTCTTCTTCGCATCCGTCTTGCCGTTTTTGCTACTTTGCTTGTTTCTTTTCTGCTTGGGATTTGTAGGTTTCATGCTTTACAAGAACGTAACGGAATCTTCATTCTTCAACATTAAAAACATAGAAATCAATGAAACAAAGCAGATTCCGAAAGAAGAGATTGAAAGAATCGTTCGCATCGAGACTGCAGGAAAAAATGTCTGGAATGCCGATGTTAGCTTAATTAAAGAAAAAATTGAAGGTATTTCGTTGGTCAAAGAAGCCGTAGTGAGTAAGATATTACCGAACACGATTAAAGTAAATGTCATTGAAAGAATACCAAAGTTGGTTGCTCAAATCGATTCCGATTATTTTTGGATAGATGATGAAGCAAAAATCTTGAAAAAAGCTAAACGAGAAGAAACAAACTGGATTTTGCTAGGCTTGCAAAAGAATACCAAAACAAGCAAGGAAGATCAAGAACGTGTCAAAGTGGCAATAAAAATGAAGGAAGAGTTCGAGCAAATTGGAATTGACGATCAAATCAAAACCGTGAATTTGTCTGATCTATCAGAGCCGCAGATTTTAGTTGAAGACTCTGGTGAGATGGTAACTATTTTTCCGGGGAAAGATAACTTCGGTAAAGCAATCCTTAAAGCATTGGAAGTTTTAAGAGGACGTGGAAAAGAAATTGAAGCTGTAATTTTACAAAAGGAGGATGTGATTATAAGGTTCAGATAAAGGTTTTAAGGATAATTGTAAGATCGAGCAAGATTTTGTTTAATAAATTTGTTTGTTTGGAGAAAAGGATGAGTCGGATTATTCAAGCAGTTGGGTTAGACATAGGAAGTAGCAAAATCAGATGCGTTATCGGAGAATTTTCCGAAAAAGGGACGTTAGATATTGTTGGCATCGGCGAAACTGAAGCTAAGGGAATGAGACGCGGCATTGTGACCGCAACCGAAGCCGTTACCGATTCGATAAGACAAGCTGTGGAAGAAGCCGAAAGAGTTAGTGGATTGGAAATTCAAAAAGTCACGATAAATATTTCAGGAGAGCATCTGAGAGGCGAAAATAAACAAGGCGTAGTCGCCGTAGCAGGTGCAGGTAGAGAAATTACCGAAGATGATGTCGCACGAGCTATGGAATCTGCCAGTGCAATGTCGCTCCCTGCGGGTTGGGAAATAGTTGAAAGAATACCGCAGGAATTTATTGTTGACGGGCAAGACGGAATAATTGAGCCTGTTGGAATGATCGGAGCTAGACTAGAAAGTCGTGTTCATGTTGTTACGAGTCCAAGCGCAGGTAGACAGAATCTCGTTAAAGCTATTCACAACGCAGGTTTGGAAATAGAAAAAATGACGTTAGAACCGTTGGCTGCTGCTGAAAGCACCCTTACAGATGACGATAAAGAATACGGCTCTGCGCTAGTCAACATGGGTTCTGAGATAACAAGCCTGATGATATTCGAGCGCGGATCTGTCAGACATACGGCATTTTTCCCGTTCGGTGGGATGTATTTTACTAGAGACATAGCTCACGGCTTGAGAGTGTCAATTCCCGAAGCCGAGCGAATAAAAAGAGCTTACGGATGCGTAGCCTCTTTCTTGATGGATGAACAAGAAAGGCAAGAAATAATAGAAATTACGCCGGTTGGACGAAACGAAAAAAGAGGACTGTCAAAGGAAATTTTGTGCGATATAATGTCACCACGAGCAATTGAATTGCTTCAGCACATTGCTCATGAAATCAATTTGTCGAAAAGACAAATTTCCAGCGGTGTCGTTTTAACAGGCGGAAGCGTGGCAATTCGTGGAATGGTTGAAATAGCCGAACAGGTTTTTGATGCACCAACAAGAGTAGGTATTCCGAGAAGCGATATTTTCGGTGGTTTGATTGATGAAATTCAAACTCCTGCATGGGCTACCGCTTGCGGTCTGGCTTTGGCTTCCATGGAACTGCAACTACGAACTTCTCCAATTAAGTCAACAGCAAAGCGAGTTGCACAATGGTTTGGGATTTTTAGGGAAAAGTTTATGATAATTTGACTTTTGGATTGGATCCTACGTCGCAAATTGTTGTATTCTTTTGCGGTATAAGCACAAGATGTTTGAACTATGCAATCAAAGCCTTAGTGGCTCGAAAATCGGCGAAAAGAAGGCAAATTTATGGCGAATAAAATGTCTGAAGATACGTTGATAAGCAGGATCTCACCGAGTATCATCGAGCCTGATGATGATTTGATGGTGGGAGCTAAAATAAAGGTTATCGGTGTAGGTGGTGGCGGTGGAAACGCCGTCAACCGGATGATCGAAGCAGGAATTGAGGGTGTTGAATTTATAGCAGTCAACACTGACATTCAGGCTTTAAGAAATTCAAAAGCACCGATAAAGGTTCAAATAGGCAGTAGTTTGACCAGAGGACTTGGAGCGGGTTCTGATCCGGAGGTCGGTAAGGAAGCGGCTTTGGAAGATACTGAAAGGCTTATAGACGTTTTACAAGGTGCCGACATGGTGTTTGTTACAGCGGGACTTGGAGGTGGTACCGGAACCGGTGCAGCACCTGTTATAGCAGCTTTGGCCATGGAGCTTGGTATCCTGACGGTTGCTGTGGTTACAAAGCCTTTCAGCGTCGAGGGGAAACGACGCATGATGCAAGCTGAGAGGGGATTACAAGAGCTTTACGGATCGGTTGACACGATTATTACGATACCTAATTCGAAACTCAAAGAAGTTGAAGAGAAAATTTCAATCACGGAAGCTTTTCGCCGTGCCGATGATGTTCTTTTGCAAGCAGTTCAAGGTATCAGCGAATTGGTAACGGAAACGGGAGTTATAAATCTAGATTTTGCCGATGTCAGGAAGGTGATGAAAGGAATGGGAGTTGCACTAATGGGAGTCGGACGGGCAAGGGGTGAAAATGCAGCTGTAAAGGCTATGAAGTCGGCAATTGAATCAAAACTGCTGGAGGAAAACTCAATAAAAGGTGCTAAAGGTGCTCTGATAAACTTCACAGGGGCTGAGAGTATGCCTTTGGACGAAATTGAAGAAGCATTAGCAATGGTTCAAGAAGCAGCTGATGAGAATGCAAACATAATTTTCGGAACCGTTATCAAGAATTCAATGCAAGATGAAGTAAAAGTAACGCTCATAGCAACTGGTTTTGAAACGCGTGCTGTAATGAACCAGAAGCCAGTAGAAAGACCTAATCCGAAGAATTACGATTTTCGCTCTTCATATCATCATCAAGTTGAAACCGAAAAAACATCAGCGAAGGAAGATATAACGATCCCAACTTTTATCAGGCGTCAGGCTGATTAGAAGACTCAGGCATGGAAGGGTTCGGGATCGCTTGAAAGATTTTGAACGAGTTTGCTACCATAAAAGTTTTCTTGGATTGATCGTCTTTGAAAGCAGTTTTTGAGTAAATCAAGGAGAAGAAATAATGATGAGGAATTCTACTAAGAACGTCGGCGAAAAAAGAAAAACTCCGCCACCGATTGAAACACGTGCCGAAATTTATTACTACAAAAAACAAATAGATGCTCATACTCCAATGGTCATAGTACTTCAAGATGGGGAAGAAATCGAAGGAACTATCGAGTGGTATGATAAAGAGGCTTTAAAAATCAACCGCAAAGACGCTCCGAACATAATGCTTTTGAGGCATAGCATAAAATACATGTATAAAGCCGAAGAAAGAAACAAGCTAAAAGAAACTAAGGCGGAAACAAAAGAGACGAAAAAGAATAGCAAAAAGGCCGAGTGAGGTGAACAATTCGTATTACTTGGAAAAACAGAACCTTGAGGATTATAAACCACGCCTTGCTATCACTATGGGTGATGCAGCTGGTATTGGTGCTGAAATCACCTTGAAAGCTTTAGAACAATTGACTTCATCGTTTGTGCCTATCGTAATCGGTGATGCCGATTTTTTGCTTAAGTGTTCCAGAAAATTCGGCTTGATTCACGATTTTGAGGTTATAAGAAAAACACAAAACATCCCTGATTCTACTGATAAGCCGATAATATACGATCTGCAAAATTTGGAAAAACCGGTTCGATTTGGCATAGAATCGGCCAATTGCGGGCGTGCTGCTGCTGAATATATCAGAACGGCTGTACAACTTTGCAAGGAAAACAAAGCTGACGCAATCGTTACAGCTCCGATTAACAAAAAAGCACTTCAGATGGCTGGGTACGAGTTTCCTGGACATACGGAGTTCCTAGCTTATTTAACCGGAATAAAATACTTTGCAATGTCATTCTTCGCCGGTAACTTACGGACGGTTTTACTTTCGACCCACTTACCGCTTGCGAAAGCCATAAAACTCGTAAAGAAAAAAAAATTGATCAAGCTTATAGTTTTTACTGATTCTGAATTCAAAAAACTTTTTTCCAAGAAACCCAAGATAGCCGTTGCAGGGCTTAATCCTCATGCTTCGGAGAAAGGAATGTTTGGTAAAGAAGAATATGAAGAAATTTTGCCGGCAATTGAGCATTGTCGGGGAAAATATGATATAGATGTTTCAGGACCTTACTCACCAGATACGATATTTTTAAGGGCTTTTGGTGGGGAGTTCGATTTTGTTGTGTCATGTTATCACGATCAGGCAAGTATTGCCGTCAAGTGCTTGGCTTTTGGGGATGCAGTAAATGTTACCTTAGGATTACCCTTTATAAGAACTTCGGTTGATCATGGAACTGCTTATGAAATTGCTGGCAAAGGAGTCGCTGACGCCTCCAGTATGATAGCAGCGATCAGACTTGCCAGAGATCTTGTTTTGCATAAAAAGAAGAATCTACTGATCCAGCATCAGGAGAAAAATTGAAAGTTTGTAATGGAAGCAGCAAGTCAAAAACCAAAGATTTTGGTTGCCGATGATGATCCGGCAATCTTGCGCCTCATAAAGGTTATACTTGAAAAAGAGGGATACTCAGTTGTAACAGCACGTGATGGGCGAGATGCTTACAGATTATTGCAAAATGAAGGACCTTTTGTAGCGGCTATTTTGGATGTCATCATGCCTTACATTCAAGGAACGGAGCTTGTTCGATACATGAAGTCCGATAAACGCCTAATGAAAATACCTGTAATCGTAATGACTGCGGAACAAAATCCCAGACTTTCTACGGAAAGCTTAGAAGCAGGAGCCGTCAGTTTCTTGCCAAAACCTTTTACGTCTTCACAACTTCAGGAAATGCTGAAAAAATATGTTAATCTGGATAACAGTTTGTAAGTTTGAAGAGAATTGAAAAAGCTTTCTTTTGAAGTCATTTTGTGTAAAATAGTATTGCCAATCAAAAAATTAGGGAGTTGAAAACTGTGTCAAAAAAATTATTGTTAGCGGATGATTCGGTTACAATACAAAAGGTAGTCAATCTTACTTTCGCAGATGAAGGAATAGAAGTACTCACAGCAAGTGACGGAAACACGGCTTTGCAAATGCTCCTTGCTCACAAGCCTGATATAGTGATTGCCGATGTCAATATGCCAGGGCCAAACGGCTATCAAATTTGTGAAAGAATAAAGACTGACGAGAAATTAAAAAACATACCTGTTATCCTTTTGGTTGGATCTTTTGAGCCCTTCGATGAGGAAGAAGCAAAAAGGGTAGGAGCAGATGATTTTTTAACCAAGCCCTTTCCATCAATCCGCCATTTGATGAGTAAAGTTTCATCGTTACTTGAAACCCGTACTTCAACTCCTGCTGAAGAGATCGGCACAAGAGAATTTGACTACCGAGGTTTAGAAACAGAAGAGTATCCCATAACCGAGATAGAAGATGTCACAATTCACGAAGAGCCAATGACTTCTTACACCAGGCAAGTAACTTATGAAGAAAAAACCGAAAAGGATCTAGCAAAAACACAACCACTTTCGCTCGAAGATGTTGAGGAAATGAAAACCGATGATATTCTGGAAATTCCTCACAAGGAGGTTTCGCAAACAACCGTAATATCGGAAGACCAAAAGCAAAAAGTTGAACATCACATTAAAGAAATCGATGTTGATCTTATTTCGTCAGAAAAGAGGGAAGATGCAGAAGGTAGATCGAGTCTAGAACAAGAAACAAAAGTAAGTTTAGGTTCAGAGCAAGAAACACCGATCAAGGATTGGGCTGTTTTCGTTGAAACAAAACAGGAAGCTGCAGATGAGCAAGTTGCTGAAATCCCCAGAGAGCAGGTAGAAGAACCCAAAGAAAACTTTGAGAAAGAAAGATCTGAGGAAAAGATTGAAGTTAGACCAGAACAAGAAATCTCAATAGAGTTAGAAACCCGAGAAGTTACTTCTGTAGAACAATCTCCTGAATTCAGACTTGATCAAACGGTTGAATCGGTAATCGAACAGCCAAGTGGGTATGCAATCGCGGAACAACTAGCCGAATCTGCTGCAGATACCGATATTATTTCAGAAAAAACCGACCTTGTATCAGAACAGACTAAACTTACAGAAGATACCATTTCTGTTGGGCCTGCAATCAAATCTGATTTCCCAGAGACTACAAAAGAGGTCATTTCTGTGGTTGAAACATCTGAAAATGTTCAAAATATCGCACAGGAACCTATTCAACAAACCGCTCAGACTCAGCAAGTCCAAGAAACTATACAAGGGTTAGAAGTTACACATGAGCTAGGAAAAGAACCTACAAGAGATTTTGAGGAAGTAGTCACCAAGCAGCCGATTTCAGAAACAGGACAAATTGAAACATCTGAAGAGAAAACTTTTGAAGAAAATATACCACAACCAGAAAGCATTTCACTGCTTGAAGTAGGAGAAGACGAAATTTTAGAACTTCCACCCGCAGACTTGCCCATTGAGCCTATCCATCACGAAGTGATTTCTCAAGAAATCTTTTATGATCAGACGGCCCATAAAGAATTTGATGATGAAAAGGCCGTTTCGATGCAAGAATCCACCATAGCAACATCAGAAAAACAAGAATACGTTGTCAGCTTGCCACCAGAAATTATCGAAGAAATAGCCCAGAAGGTGGCTCGAAAAATAGTCGAATTGCTTTCTGAGAAAGCTATAAGGGAAATAGCTTGGGAGGTCGTTCCACAACAAGCAGAGCTTATAATCAGAAAAATGATTGAGGAAAAATTCAAAAAGTAATCTTAATTTTCAATTCAGGCAAAATTGGCGGTCGGTTTTTCAAAGCGACCGCTTTTTGTTTTATCATAAAATTTTTGCATAGAATCTAAAGCACAAAGCAAAAAAGCTTTATGGAGATTGCAAAGGCCTACAATCCGAAAGAAGCTGAAAGCAGTCATTACGAAAGATGGGAAAGATTAGGATGTTTCAAACCCGAAACCAACAGAAATCCGAATGCAAAAAAATACTCAATAGTTATTCCACCACCGAATGTTACTGGTTCGCTTCACATGGGACATGCCTTGCAACATACCTTGATGGATGTGCTTGTTAGGCGTAAAAGAATGCAGGGTTACAAAACGCTTTGGCTTCCCGGAACCGATCATGCAGGAATTTCAGTTCAGCGGAAAGTCGTAGAGGAATTGCGCAAAATAGAGGGGAAAACGCCACAAGAAATCGGACGTAAAGAATTCTTAAAAAGAGCTTGGGCTTGGAAGGAAAAATATGGCGGAGAAATCTTACGGCAAATGCGACGCGAAGGAGCTTCCGTAGATTGGACAAGATTTAGATTTACGCTAGACGAAAGCCTTTCACGTGCCGTTCGTGAAGTATTTGTGAGACTTTACGAAGAGGGATGGATATATCGCGGAAAAAGAATTGTTAACTGGTGTCCAAAAGATAAAACCGTCCTTTCGGATTTGGAAGTAAAGGAAGAACCAGATAAAAACGGAAAACTTTATTATTTGCAGTATCCTGTAAAGGATTCAAACGAAAAGGTGACCGTCGCAACTACAAGACCCGAAACGATGCTCGGCGATACCGGCGTTGCCGTCAATCCCAATGATGAACGTTATAAGCATTTAGTCGGCAAAACGATTCTATTACCGCTTGCCAACAGAGAAATCCCAATAGTTGCTGATGAATACGTTGATCCCGAATTCGGAACAGGTGCTGTAAAAGTTACGCCAGCACATGATCCATACGATTATGAGATCGGGCTTCGTCATCACTTACCGCAACTTCTCGTCATGAACGAAGACGCAACAATGAACGAAAATGCAGGCCCTGATTTCGTCGGGCTTGATAGATTTGAAGCAAGAAAAAAGGTAATTGAGAAATTTGCCGAATTAGGATTACTTGAAAAAATCGAAGATCACGAAACGCCACTACCAATTTGTGAACGTTGCAGAACCGTAATTGAGCCTTTTCTTTCTGAACAATGGTTTGTAAAAATGGATGAAATGCGTGATTTGGCACTAAATTTAATAAAAAATGACAACTCTCCGCGTTTTCATCCGGAAATTCCTCACAAAAAGGTTTACACAAATTGGCTCGAAAATATAAAGGATTGGACGATTTCACGCCAACTTTGGTGGGGACATCAAATTCCGGCTTGGTATGACAAAGAAGGAAATGTTTTCGTAGCACGTTCGTTTGAAGAAGCAGCCGAAAAAGCCGGCACGAAAGAGCTGGTGCAGGATGAAGATGTTCTTGATACTTGGTTTTCATCGGCTTTGTGGGCATTTTCAACTTTCGGTTGGAACGGTGAGATAACTGAAACAGAAGATTTGAAAACTTTTCTACCAACAGATGTTTTGGTTACAGGGCGCGACATTATCTTCTTATGGGTTTCCCGAATGGTTATGACAACTTTGAAATTCGTTGGCAAAAAGCCATTTGAAGATGTCCTAGTCACAGGAACGGTTCTTGGAAGAGATGGGAAGCCTATGTCGAAATCGCGCGGTAACGGAGTTGATCCTCTCGAATGCTTTGACAAATTCGGTGTTGACGCAACAAGAATCTACTTAGCTGCGATAGCCACAGGTGCGGACATTCGTTGGAGCGACACTTTAATTGAAACTTACAGAAATTTCGCAAACAAAATCTGGAACGCCGCTCGCTTTTGTCTACTAAACAGCCAAGGAGCAAGTGTTAATCTTGAATCACTCCAATTCAACCATGATGATTCAATTGCTGATCGTTGGATAATTTCAAGGCTTAACAGAATTGCTTTGAAGGTCAATCAAGCGCTTGATTCATATCAATTTCACGAAGCTGTTTCAACGCTTTATCAATTTTTCTGGCATGATTTCTGCGATTGGTATATCGAGTTTGTAAAAGACCAAGTGAGTGCAAACTCGGATTCGCCAAATACTTTTAAGGCAAGAACAAGACTTATCACTATTTTGGAGCAATCTTTGCGCTTACTTCATCCTTTTATGCCGTTTTTGACCGAAGAGTTGTGGCAAAAACTTCCCGGCATCTCAACCGAGCTTCACAATGAGTCTTACAGGCATTTGTCTGAAGCTACAATAATGCTCGCCGATTTTCCATGCGGGAATGAAGCTATGATAGATGAAAAAGCCGAAAAAGAAATGAAGATGGTTATAGAACTGATCTCGAAGGTTCGCAACATCAGGGCCGAAATGCAGATTAAACCTGTTGACAAAGTTGTCATCTATGCAGCAACTGAAAGTCCTGAGGTTTTCAAACTCAGTGAAGCACAGATTTTGAAGCTCACCAGAGCCGAAAAACTGATTTTGACGGAAAAACTCGATGGAATTCCGAAGGCTTCGGCACGGGCCGTTACCGCCGATGCCGAAATTGCAGTTCCTTTGGAAGGCTTAATCGATTTTGAGAAAGAAAAAATACGTCTTGAAAATCAGCTTAGAAAATACCAAGGTGAATATGAACGACTGAAGCAACAACTAGAAAACAAAGATTTCGTCGAAAAAGCTCCGTCAGAAAAGGTCGAAGAAGTGCGCTCAAGGATTGCAGAACTGGAATCGCAAATAAAAACGCTTAGGCAAAACATCGAAGCCCTTGAAACATGATCGAGTTTCAAGCAGTCCTTGGTTTTGAAACTTAACTTCCGCCATTCTAAAACAAAAGTCTGCAAGACAACAGCAAACTTAAGGCTTTCAAAGTTTTATGGATTAAAAGCCTTGAGACTGTAGAAGGTCAAAAACTTAATTTAGCTTCAAAGTTTAGAACTTTGGATTGAAGAAAATATTTATGGAAGTAACGACGAAAAAGCAGAAACCGGATATTCGAGCGATTACGCGTTTGGTACCACAAGAAGGGAATCTTGTGCAGGGACAATCCGAATTACCCATACACCCTGAGCTTGCAAAAGAAGCATCAAGAATAATCTCTGCAAGTCAGAATCACTATGGGGCATCGGAAGGTGATTATAATTTGCGCAAAGCAGTCGCAGAGAAAATCAAAAAATACAATCGAATCGAGGTTGATCCCGATAAAACTCCCGTTGAGCTGATGATTACAAACGGTGGAACAGGAGCTCTCGTCGGAATAACTTTGAGTTTTCTACAGGGAAAATCGGCAGTTGTTTTTGAACCGTATTACCCTTATCATTGTAGAATACTTGAACAATTTGGATCAAAAGCCGAGATTTTCGAGCTAAACGAAAATCTTAAATTTGACAAAAACGAATTGTTCGAATTCTGTAAAAATCTCAAGCAAAGAAAAGAATTCCCACTTCGGGCAATAATAGTCTGCACACCAGCAAATCCTTCTGGAAAAGTAATGACGCAAGAAGAACTTGAGGCAATCGCCGAAATTTCCGATGAATTGGACTTATTAGTTATCTCAGATGAAGTTTATGAGCATTATGTTTCTGGTGAAATTCCCCATATTTCGATTGCATCTTTGCCGAAAATGTGGGATAGAACAATCACAGTTAATTCATTTTCAAAATCGTGGAACATTTCAGGGTGGCGTCTCGGTTATTGTTACGGTAAAGCCGAATTCATCGCACCTGTAAATTCTGCTGCAAACGTAGTTTATGTTTGTCCAGCAACGCCTTTGCAAGCCGCATTGGCAAAGGTTCTTTTGCTCGAAGAAGATTACTACGAACAATTGCGCCAAAACTTTGAGCGAAAAAAACGGTTTTTCTCTGAAGGATTAAAGAATTTAGGGTTTGAGATTTACAATTCAGGCTCATCATTTTATCTTTGGGCACGGATTCCAAAGACATTCGATGATGCAATAGCATTTAATCAAATACTTATAGACAAAGGCAAAGTAGCAGGTGTTCCGGGCAGCGCTTTCGCCGATTCTAATCGCTGGAACGCTTTTATGAGGTTTTGCCTTGCACGGGAAGATTGGATATTGGAAAATTCACTGAAAAAAATCGGTGATACACTCAAACAAGTTTGATAAAATTAAAACACGCTCAATGAAAAATATAAATAAAGCGATTAGCCAATTTTTATCATCAAAGAGACGGAAAATGATTCGTCGAAACTTGCTTCTGGTTCTTTCTTTATCTTTGTTCGTAGCTGTTTCTTCGGTTGTAATCGGTCAAACTCCGATTAGACTTCAGCCGTTTCTTTCCGGACTTAGCTTGCCTCTTTACATTACAAGTGCAAAAGATGGCACAAGAAGGCTTTTCGTAGTTCAGCAAAGAGGAATCATCAAAGTTGTTCAACCCGGCACAAACTCGGTGAGTGATTTCATCAATCTAACGAGCCGTGTCAGCCAAACAGGAACAGAACGAGGTTTGCTTGGATTGGCATTTCATCCCCAATTCGCAACCAACGGGTATTTCTTTGTAAACTACACTAGAGCCGCTGATGGTGCTACTGTGGTCTCGCGCTTTAAAGCAATAAACAACAACACAATAGGCGATCCGAATAGCGAAAGAATTATAATCGTTATACCTCAACCTTTCGCAAATCATAACGGCGGTATGATTGAGTTCGGACCTGACGGATACCTTTACATCGGAATGGGTGACGGTGGCTCGGCTAATGATCCAGGCGCACGTGCACAAAACATCAATGAACTATTAGGGAAAATGCTTAGAATCGCTCCCGATGTTTCAGGTTCTTCGACGGCACCACCATACACCATCCCGCCCGACAACCCTTATGCAGGACCAATACCAGGAGCTGATGAAATCTATGCAATCGGATTTAGAAATCCTTGGCGATGGTCTTTTGATCGTCAAACAGGACAACTTTGGGCAGGTGATGTCGGGCAAAATACTATTGAAGAGATTGACATCGTTTTGATAGGCAGAAACTACGGATGGAGAGTTTATGAAGGCTCGATGTGCACCGGGCTTGATCCACAGCTATGTGCTGGTGGGACAAATCCAATAAACCACACGCCACCAATTTATGAATATAATCACTCAAACGGACGTTGTTCTGTTACAGGCGGATATGTTTATCGAGGCATTAGACGCACTTTTCAAAGTGGAAGCTATATTTACGGTGATTATTGCAGTGGTGAAATTTGGATAGGTGGTAATCCAACTCCGATCATAGACACACCGCGCAACATCTCTTCCTTCGGCGAGGATGAGGACGGCGAAATTTACGTAGTTGGACTCGGGGGAACAGTTGAGAAAATCGTCAGAGCAAATGCTTCGTCTGATTTCGATGGAGATGCAAAAACTGATATTTCCGTTTTTCGACCTTCTGACGGAACCTGGTATCTGATCAGGAGCTCAAACAACTCTTTTCAAACGCAACAATTCGGCACAAATGGTGATATTCCAACCCCTGAAGACTTCGACGGAGACTACCAAACCGACGTCGCTGTTTTTCGTCCATCAAACGGCACTTTCTATGTTTTAGGAAGTAACGGCAATCTGTTTACAGCCTTCCAATGGGGAACAGCAGGCGATATTCCGGTTGTTGGAGATTACGACGGAGATGCAAAAGCAGATTTCGCTGTTTTTCGTCCATCAAATGGTGTTTGGTATGTGAGAAACTCAACTGACGGTTCTTTTAGCTCACAGCAATTCGGCTTAAACGGTGATGTTCCGGTAGTCGGTGATTACAATGGTGATGGTAGAAACGATTTTGCAGTTTTCCGGCCATCCAGCGGCACTTGGTATATATTAAACAGCCAAAGTGGCACGCTCAGAATAACTCAATTCGGTGTAAGTAGCGATATCCCTGCCCAGGCCGATTTCGACGGAGATGGAAAAACCGATATAGCCGTCTTTAGAAACGGGACTTGGTATGTTTTAAATAGTTCAAACAATTCTCTTACAGTTACTCAATTCGGCACAAGCGGTGATATTCCGGTTTCAGGAGATTACGATGGAGATGGGCGTGATGATATTGCAGTCTGGCGCAACGGCTCTTGGTATATTTTGAGAAGCTCAAACAATAGTTTCACGGCTTTTCAATTCGGAACAATCGGAGATTTACCTGCACCGAGATATGACGCACCTTAAAACCTGAGACCGAAAAACTACACCTAAGTTAAGCAAAACCAGCTGAGATCAAATAAAATAAATCTCATTCGACAAATATCTCGTAAAGGTTTCACTTTGTCCAAAATCAAAACCAATTCAATGAAAGTTAACTCTCAAGGGTCGGTGAGAGTCTTTAACCTGTAGGCTTAGAGTTTTCGGTTATGGTTATTTTACCACACAATTTGTCAAACGGAGGAATTGAGATGTTTACAGTCTTGATAGAAAGCAGATGATTGTTTTAACGTACAATTTGTCAAACCTAAATTGGGCTTGTTTCGTAAATTACGAATTTGCACGCTCTTTCAACTATTTTGTATGATTTCTAACTAGGCTCTATTAGTAGAAAAGCAAACCGTGATAGCTCCAACCAGTAATTTAACAAACTTTGTTAACACAAGAACACCGTTAGCTCGTGCAATTTTGGTTCTGGTTGTTATTTTGACGCTCGTATTTGCGTGGTTTTCAGTCAAATGGCAATTAGGCAACATGCTTGCCGAAAACACTTCACCAGTAAAACCCGAAGCAGAAACAGTTGCTGAGTATGCTATTTGGCTAGCCCCGGACGATCCTCTTTCTAACTGGATTTTGGCTTCATCGAAATCGCGCTCTTTTTTTTCAAAAACCGAACAAAGTCTTGAATCATTTAAAAATGCCGTAAGACTCGCACCTTACGATTTTCGCTGGTGGTTAGAACTTGGTAGCGCTTTGGAAGAAAATAACGAAATCGAACTAGCGGAAAGCGCTCTGAAAAAAGCAGTATCCTTAGCACCCTCGTATGCCTATCCTAGATGGAGACTTGGAAACTTTTATTTAAGAAGAGGCGATGTTGAAAAAGCCATTGCCGAGTTTCAGCAGGCCTCAAAACACAACTCTGTCTATCGGCAACAAATTTTTTCGGTTCTTTGGGATTACTTTGATCAAAACCCGGAAATTTTAATGAAAACCGTTGAAGATAATCCTTCAGCGATGGCAGATTTAGCTGTGTTTTTCGCAACGAAAAGTCGTCCGAACGAAAGTCTTCAAGTCTGGCAAAAACTCACTCCCGATGAAAGAAATCGAAGAGGACCAATTGCAAAAGTCCTTGCCCAAGGATTGTTCGAGAAAAAACACTTCCGTTCTTCTTTAGAATTTTCAAAGGAAATCGGACTGGACGCTGAAGCCGATATCGGCAAAATGCAAAACGGCGGCTTTGAATCGCCGATAGACCGTGAAAGCAAAGCTTATTTTGACTGGAAAGTTGTTCCAGTTGAAAAAACAGATGTCCGTCTTGATGCCACTCAAAAACATAGCGGAAGGCGAAGTTTGCGAATCCAGTTTAATGGTTACTCTGGCATCCAATACTATCATGTTTATCAAACGGTCGTCATTCAATCGGAAAAAAAATATCGCCTAGTCTTTTGGCATCGTGCCGAGAAATTGAAAAGTGCCGGTCCGCCACTAATAGAAATTTTGAACGCTGGCGACTACAAACTTATAAAATCCAGCAAACCGATAGAAGATTCGGCAGAATGGCAAAAACAGGAAGTTGAATTTATAACCCCTGAAGGCGCAGAAGCAATAGTCATTCGCGTCGGCAGAGTCGTCTGCGGTAGCCAATGCCCTTTGTTCGGAACCATCTGGCTCGATGATTTTGAACTTACAGAGATTCGCTGATCTAAATGTTTATGCCTAGCAAATTGATTTTTCTTACAATTTGTTCCGCACTTATCCTGACAACACTTCTTTACGGAACCGTTCATCAGCCGATTTTGGCTTTGTTTTATTTAAGTGCAAGTTTGATTGCACTTTTATGGGCTACTGAAGGTTTCGTTACAGGAAAACTTCGCTATAGCACTTGCTTTCTTCAAATTCCGTTGATAGCAACGATTCTTTATGGCATCTTTCAAATTATCCCTTTTGGTCGTATTCCTGAAATTGCAGGCGTTAATGATATCCCCAAAACAATCTCAATCGATCCTTTCTCGACTAAATTGGCTATTGTTCACTTTATAGCTTTGTCAATTTATTTCGCAGCTATGCTCGCATTTATAGATTCCGTTAAGAGAATCAAAAAGCTGGTTTTCCTGATGATAATTTTTGGAGCTATTTATTCCTTTTATGCTGTCCTGCAATCAATTTTAAGCCCGCAAAAAATCTACGGAATATATGAACTACCGGTAGGAGCTAATTCATTTGGTTCTTTCGTCAACCGAAACAACTTCGCGGCCTTGATCGAGATGATCATTGCACTTCCACTTGGAATGTTGTTCGCTGGTGTCGTGCCAAAAGATAAACGTTTGCTCTACGGGATTGCCATCGGCTTGATGGGAGTTGCACTTTTGTTAAGCGGCTCGCGTGGCGGTTTAATCGCATTTCTCGCAGAAATTCTCTTCTTAATCTTTTTCGCTATTGAATCTAAAGGAACAAAAGGAATTGTTTTGAAAACTGCTACGGCAGTTTTGTTGTTGATTGCTATAATAGCAGGTGCCGCTTTCGTCGGTGGTGAAACTACCTTGACTAGAATTACTCAGGAAAAAAGCGAACTAGGAGAAACGGTTGAAACAACAAATCGTCTCCACATCTGGAGTGTAAGCTTGAAAATAATAGCCAATAACCCTATTTTTGGTGTTGGATTAGGCGCTTTTCCGCAAGCCTACACTCAATTCGATACCCTCAGCGGCGCAGAGAGAGTTGAACAAGCTCATAACGACTATTTGCAGGTTTTAACGGATGCTGGTATCTTTGGTTTGATCTTTGCTGGATTTTTTGTAGTTTATCTCTTCAAGAAAGGCTTTGAAAGTATCAAAACCGACAATGAATTTCGTCATGCAATTGCAGTTGGCTCAATGGCTGGTTGCTTTGCAATTTTGGTGCATAGTTTCTTTGACTTTGTGCTTCATATAACTGCAATTTCGCTCTTCTTTTTGACACTCTGCTCACTCGTAGTTCTTTGCGCACAGCCTTTCCCAGACGATGAAATCAAAAAACACAAAAGAAGAAAAAGAAAACATTCAACAACCGAGTTAGAAAAGTAAGCAACAGCTCAAATACAGATCAAAAGAAAGTTACATAAATCGGCAATAACCAAGCCAACGAAGGAACTAGGCTGACACGCAATCAGCTAGAGATTAGGTGGATAAGGGCGGGTTGACTATTGTTCTATTGCAATATTCCCTTCTTGCTCTGTTACGAGTTTTTCTCTGGCAGGCGCTTTTTCAATTCTGGTTTTCGTTGTGAGAGCAGTCAAAAGATACCAGATTACTCCATGAGATACGTAAGCGACTGAAAGTGCTAAAAGAGCATAGCGCGAGTAAAGCCAGACGAGCATTCCGACTGCAGCTATACCCAGAATTGCATATAAGCTATTTTTCCCGGTGCCAACAGTTTTGAAACTTTTATATTTCAAAGTGCTGACCATAAGAATTCCCAAAATTGCAAGCATTATCATTATCAAAATAGCATAAAGTTTAGCTTGAGCAGGTTCGTATGAGTTAAGCGGATAAGGCGAATAATGAACGATTGCTGCCGTAAGACCGGCAGACGGCGGGATCGGAAGTCCTACAAAATTTTTTTTATCGGTTTTCACTGCACCTTCTATCAGCACACGCGGGCGTGTCGCTTGAATGTTGAATCTCGCAAGACGAAAAGTTCCGCACATCAAATACATGAAAAGCACGAAAAGACCAAGGTTATAAAGCTGGCTTCCTTCAGAAAACACAACTCCGATTCCCCAACTGTAGACTAAAACAATAGGGGCTATGCCGAAAGTTAAAACATCTGCTAGTGAATCGAGTTGAACGCCTATTTCTGTTGTTGTTTTGGTTATTCTGGCAACACGCCCGTCAAGAATATCGAAGAGTATAGCAATGCCAATGGCTATAGCAGCATAGTTGAAATAGTTAGCCGCAAGTTCACGGTTGGTTTCATTTATTTGAAACCCTCGAAGAGAGTAAATAACTGCTATAAACCCCATGGCTGCATTTGCAGCCGTAAAGGCAGAAGGAATCAGATATAAGCCTTTTTTCAACCCTTTATGGACTTTTTCCTCACCATCCATGCTTTCTAATTCTACGCCAAGCTTTAGCTGAAACAAAGTCGTCAAATCTCTAAAATAAAGTCATCAAATATCCAAGACCAGTTTTTCGGTTTTAGCACCTGAACAGCAAATCATCATCTTTTTATTGGAAGCTTTCTCGACTTCTGACAAAACCTCATCCTTATGGTCTGGAATGCCCTCTAAAACAACAGTTTCGCATGTTCCACAAATTCCAGCTGTGCATGAGTAAGGAACATCTATTCCATTGTGAAGAAGAACACTCAATATGCTTTGTCCTTCTTCGATTCTGAAAGTTTTTCCGCTTCTTGCAAGCTCAACAATAAAGCCACCTTTGATTTCCTGTTTTACTTCTTTTGGCTTAAAGTATTCAACATGAATCTGATCGGGTGGAAAATCACGAGTATAAGCCTCAAAGGCTTCCATCATCGGCAAAGGACCACAACAGTAAAGATGAGTTTTTTTCGATACACTCTTGACAGCAGAAGCAATGTCAAAAACCCCACCTTTTTCATCGTCAAAATGGAAATTGACTTGGGAAAAATTCTTCAACTCGTCGTAAAATGCTGCTTCTTCCCTGGTTCTACAAGCGTAAAAAAGTTTCCAATTCTTACCCTTAGACTGTAAAACACTAACCATTGAGAAAATCGGTGTAATCCCAATTCCACCTGCGAAAAACACACTTTCTTCTGCCGATTCGTTCAGTGGAAATGTATTCTTCGGTGGCTCAATCATCAAAATTTCACCAACCTTTAGTTTGTCGTGAATATAAACCGACCCACCAGTGCTGTTTTTGTCACGCTTGACACCAATGATGTAGCTTTGCGGATTTTCCTCTGCTTTGATAAGAGAATAATGTCTAATGAGTCCATTAGGGAGATGAATCCCGATATGAGCTCCTGCCTCTGCTTTCGGCAGAGCTTCACCGTTCACAGGAGCTAACTCATAAAGGTTTATGTCTTTAGCTGCGTAACAAATCGAAACTAAGCGTGTTTTTATCAAGTTTTCCATCATTTCCTACCCCAATTCCAATTATGCTTTCCAAACAAAAACCTATCAACCGTAGTTTCATGCAAACAACTAGAATAATAATCAATAGATTTAACAGACTGAAAAATGCCGATGGTAGGACAAGCTAAAGAATTTTCTAACTCATTCGTAGTTTTAGCGCAAGCCGTCTCCTTCCGTCTATTATTTCAAATAGTCAAACTCATTGAAAAACCAAAAAGCTCTACACAAAGTTATAGAGCTTTTGACAAAATTTGCGTAACTTCGATGCATTGACACATCATGGCTAAGCCTTTCAAGTGTTTTATCGAGACAGCGTTTTTCAGTTAGTTGTTGTGAACTACTGACGGCTAAAGCTGTCAGCTTCTTGCAGGCATGATATTGGCACAAAGCCAGCACACTTGCGGGCTCATTCCAAGCCCAAAGACGGCTCTCGAGGCCTGCCTGTGCACGAGTTTAGCACAGTAGAAAACTTAATGCAAGCAAGTGAAAGGCGCATTCCCATAACGGCTAAAGCCGTCAGTCCTCTGCGCCTATTTTCTATGGATCTGTTTTTTCGCTTACTATTGTTTCTTTGTCATAATTTCTTTTTGCCTGTCTGTCAGTTGAATGCCCATTTTTTCTAATGTTTCGGCATTCAATGTCCCTGTTTTCTTCAATCCGCTATCTTCCTGAAATTTCTTTATTGCTTCTCTTGTGTCTTTATCCAGCTTTCCTGTAGCTTCACCTTTGTAATATCCCTTTTCTTTAAGCATTCTTTGGGCTTGCTCTATTTGCTCCTTTGTAGCCCTGAAAATGGGACCGCTACGTCTTTCTGCGGTCTTCTGCTCTGATGAAGCATAAGAGTTAGGATTAACAGGGATTTGTTTCTGTTTTTCCGTTAGCTCAATTCCCATTTTCTCAAGTGTAGCGCGGTTTAGTCTGCCCGTCGGACGCAATCCGTTTTCGGACTGATATTTTTTAATCGCCGCCCGTGTGGCTTCGTCCATCTTCCCGGTTTGTGGAACGTTGAGTCTCTTTTGAACCTCCGTTATCTGTTCCCTAGTAGCTCTAAAAACCAGTCCTTTTTTCTTTTCGGTTTTTTGTTGTTTTGTTATCGTAGAAGTTTCGGAAGAAGTTTGTTCCTGTGCCAAACCGAAGATACTCAACGAGAAAATCACCGCTACCGCAATCAATAATCTCTTCACCATAAAATCACACCTCCAAACTTGAAACTTTTTGAAGACCTTTTACCTAGAGCAGATTTTTTACTCAGAACTTAAATCAAAGTCAAGTTAGAAAAATCCCTTGCGAAAGGTTCCGAAATCACGAATACTCGGAGTGCCTCGGCGAAAGCATTGAACCCTGGATTTTCAGCTTTCTTGAGAAGGGATTTCCCTAAGAATCGGCTTTTTGTCTTTAATGGCAAGCAAAATTTTGTCAATTTCTTTCATCTCGACTCTAGAGGTGATTATTCTTGAAACTCTCTTGGGCAAAATCATTGGCGCTAGATTAGCAATAGTCTCTGCAAGCTCCACAATATCTCCGCCTCCTTTCCAATGCTCACGAACAACATCCTCGTCGGTGTAATTGATCAACCTCAAAATTGTCAAAGCAACCAAATATATGTCGTCAACTTGACCGATGAAAGGGAAAACATCAGGCATAAAATCAAGTGGTGAAATTACATAAGCAATTGCGGCGATGAAAAGCGCCTTTTCAGCTAATGGAACACGCTTGTCTTTCAAAAGGCCGCCGAGAAGTATAACCAAATTCGGCAAAAACAATAGCAGATTCTTTATCCTATCTCTGATCCTAGCCTTCTCTTTGACAGAGATTTTTCCTTTTTTCGACATATTCTCCTCCCTGCAAAATTCTAAATCCGCTCTGCAATAAACTTCAAGAAGATCGAGCCCAACTTTCGGCTTTCTAAGAATTTCAGCATGTATTCGTCTCTTGAAGCATGCATGAATTGCAGATAAAATTGTAGGCGCAAATAAAGCCATTGAAGAATGATTAGAAAAGCTATAAAGTGAAGTAAAGACCGGAATTTCGGTCTTCAACCTTGAGTTATTACCGATACTTTCAAAAAAATGACGACTCCAAAAAAATACCGAATCTGAAAGTCTTTTGCACTTGTCACTGGAAATTTTCAGATTTATCGCTCATTGTTTTCATGAATTTTTCTTGATACTCTTTTTTTTTTCGTCGAGATTTTCAAGTTTTCAGTCTAGTTTTTCAGTAAATGGTATTGGAGAGGATAAGAGCAAAAGCAGCTTCAAACATTCAGCATATTTTGCTACCGGAAGGTGAAGACCGTCGCACGATTGTAGCAGCAGAAATGTGTGTTCGCGATAAGATAGCCAAAGTTACGCTATTTGGCGATGAAGAAAAAATCAGACAAACGGCTAAAGATGTTGGTGCAAATCTAAACGGAGTTGAAGTTTTCAACCATTTGAAAGACCCGAACTTTGCCAGAATAGCGCAATTTTATTACGAACTTCGTCGCTCTAAAGGAACCACTTTGGAAGAAGCAGAAGAAACTGTTAAAGACCCGCTTTATTATGCCAACTTGCTTGTTCGACTCGGAAAGGCCGATGGTTCAGTTGCAGGCGCAACAAATACGACAGCGCACACGGTAACTGCTGCCATCAGGTGCATTGGCTTACGTGAAGGCTTCAAAATTGTTTCCTCATTTTTCTTGATGGTTGTCCCGAACAAATCCTTTGGCGTCAATGGTGCCATGATTTATGCCGACTGTGGCGTTGTAATTGATCCAAGCACTTCAGAACTAGCCGAAATCGCCATCGCTTCTGCCGAAAGTTGCAGGATATTCTTAGATACAGAACCGAAAATCGCCATGCTTTCTTTTTCGACCAAAGGCAGCGCTAAGCACAAGTCGGTTGATAAAGTCGTGGAAGCCGTTAAAACCGTCAAAGCTCGCAAACCTGAACTAGAAATTGACGGAGAGCTTCAAGCTGATGCCGCTTTAGTGCCTTCGGTTGCAGAATCAAAAGCTCCAGGAAGCAAAGTTGCCGGACGTGCAAATGTTTTGATATTTCCTGACCTGAACGCAGGAAATATAGCATACAAACTAACAGAAAGATTAACGGGCGGAACCGCCATAGGTCCGATTTTGCAGGGACTAGACCGCCCATGCAACGATCTTTCGCGTGGTTGCAAAGCCGAAGACATCGTTGATGCCGTTGCCATAACTGCTGTTCAATCACAGGCAAGAAAACTTTCAAATAGCGAAAAGAAAAACCAAGAAAAATCGAACTTCTAGAGTGGATATCTCTATTTGCTTGAAAATCTCCAAGTTCAGAAAATTTATTCCTCGTTATTGTTTATCATTCACTTCTTCGTTTACTTGTTCAATCACCGTTTGCCATTACCAATTTTGTCGTCTACTTTTAGCCATTTCTTAGCTCATATTCCTTGATTATTGTTTCTGCTACCATCTTAGCCGATAGAAGAACTAAAGGGATTCCACCGCCGGGATGTGCTGCCCCGCCAACAAAATACAAATTTTCAAACTCCTTTGACTTGTTCGGCACTCTCAAAAACGCCGAGAAAATCCCGTTAGATGAAATTCCATAGATTGAACCACGATTTGCATTAGTGTTGCGTTCAAAATCTGCAGGCGTGATTATTTTTTCAAACTCAATCTGTTTTTCTAAACCCTCTAAACCGAACTCTTCAAGTTTTCTGATAATCGCATTTCGGTAAGGCAAACTTATCTTTCCCCAATCAACCTTGTCGGTCAAATAAGGTGCATTGACAAGAATGAAAAGATTCTCACACTTTGGTGGGGCTTGGGTTCGATCGGTGCATGAGGTTGCACAAACATAAATCGTTGGATTTTCCGCAGGTTTAGTCTGCTTGAAAATCGCATCAAACTCAGCTTTGTAATCATTGGAGAAAAATATGTTATGGTGTGCAAGTTGTGGGAATTTTCTTCCGACACCGAGCAAAATCACAAATCCGCTACATGACGGCTGACGGTGCACAAATTTGTTTTCAACCGACAGAAGTTTTCGATATGTTTCCACTGCATCAGCATTCGAAATTATGAAATCTGCGCTGAATTTTTCTTGTCCGATCTGCACACCGACAGCTTTTCGATTGTTGACTATGATCTTGCTAACCTCCACACCAGTAAAGATTCTAACACCGAGTTCGTAAGCAAGTTTTGCAAGTGATTTTGGAATTTCATAAATCCCCCCCTTTACATACCACGCTCCCAAACCGAATTCGACATAAGGTATCAAAGCGAAAGTGGCAGGAATTTCATAAGGCGACGAACCGTTGTAAGTCGCAAAGCGATTGAAAAGCTGCCGCAGCTTTGGTGAAACGAAAAACTTACGGTTATGAGCATCAAGTGTTTTCAACGATGAAAGTTTGAAAAGATCACGAAGATTCTTCAAAAATTCCCTGTCTGGTTTAGCTAAAAATTTCGGTAGATCGTTTAGGCTTTTAGCTAAAAACGTTCTTTCAGCTATCTCATACTTTTGCCGAGCGTCAGAAAGATAAAGTCTAAAGGCCGAAACATCTGCCGGACTTAACCTTCGTATTTCTGCTTCCGTTTTTTCAAGGTCTCGCGACGCATTGAAAATTGTTCCATCAGACCAAAAATAACGGCATATTGGATCAAGTTCTACAAGCTCAAGATAATCTTCTATGTTCCTATTGCAAAAGTTGAATAAATCCTCTAACACATAGCGCATTGTCAAAAGTGAAGCACCAGTGTCGAATTTGTAGCCACCAGCTTCTACAAGATTCACCTTTCCGCCGACAAGCTGATTTTTTTCGAAAATTGTCACTGTAAGCCCCATTTTTGCCAGACGGCATGCAACTGCAAGTCCACCTAATCCTGCTCCGATCACGATTGCACTTCTCATCGTTTCTACCAAAATAAAGACCTAGGATAAACCATCAGTGTTTGATTATGATAAAATCAAAACTGTTTTTCCAGACCCTTGGCTGGCAAATAAAATTAAGGCCAGATTATCATGAAACTTTGTCCCTTGTGTAAAACCGAATATGAAGAGTTGTTACGCTTTTGTCCGAAAGATGGAACTCCACTTGTAGATACCGAAGTGCCACAGTTTTCTGAAGAAAATTTAGGCGAAGAAGTGACGATAATAAGACATACTTATCCTAAAGAAGACATAGACCTAAAAGACGTAATCACCAACAAACCTAGAAAAATCCCCATAACTACAGAAGAACCTGAATCCATGAAATCTTCATCGGCTGCTGTCTTACCATCACAAGAAAGAAATATCTTAGCAATAGTGCTATTAACCGCTTTCGGAACAATAGTTGTCTTCTCTTTGGGATTCATTAGCGGATATTTTTTCTTTCAGCTAAATCTAGAGCCTGTTAATTCAAACACCAATCAAAACACCAATGTAAACATCAACACCAACGCCAACATTGAAATCACAAATGCCAACATAAAGCCTAGTCCGACGAAGACACCGACACCATCACCAAGTCCGTCGCCGACGGTTGCAAACACAGATACGAATCAATCAAACATAAATGTCTCTCCAACACCAACACTGACAGTAACTCCGACCGTTGAACTAACACCAAGCCCGACAAATTCACCAAATATAGAACCCAAACCATTGCCGACTTCATCGCCTTTATTGAATGCAGGTGTTCTGAACAGTAGAGCAGTAAACCTGCCCAAACCCGTCTATCCAGCGACAGCAAAGCAAGCAGGCGCTTCCGGTCCCGTCATCGTCAGGGTTGTAATTGATGAAGAAGGCAACGTCGTTTCTGCAAAAGCCATTAGCGGACACACTCTTTTGCGACCAGCAGCAGAAGCTGCTGCCATGCAATCAAAATTCACTCCTTTCGTATCGGAAGGCAAGCCAGCAAAAGCAAGTGGTTTGATTCTTTATAATTTCGTTCTTCAATAAAACTGTTTCAACCTAATCCCTGCACAAAAACTAACTTCCGTAGCAGGTTTATCTGTCAGCAAACTTAATCATCTCCCAAAAAGACCCGTAAAATTCTTCTTTTCACGGCAAGTTTTTGATTCTCAAAAAACAAAAGTAGAATTAGGAAAGAAAGTTCAATTTCAAAAAACGATGTTAACTGATGAGAAATGAATGCTGACAGAAGAAAAATGATCTCTAAAACCTGAAAATAAATTATCTCGAAAAACTTTCTTTGTTGTTATTTGGTGTTTGTTATTGATTATTTGCTAGAAAACTATGTCGTTTGCCGGCAATATGAAGGTCATAAAAGTTCGCTCAAAGGTTCGTGAAGAAATGATAGACATCACAAGAGAAGTTGAAAAACTTTTGCCTGAAACGGGTGAAGGTATATGTGTTTTGTTCGTTCAGCATACAACTTGTGGCTTGACAATTAACGAAAATGCTGATCCAGACGTTAGAAAAGATATGCTTTTATTTTTGCGTAAGACGATACCACAGTATTTTGACGGCTTCCAACATTTCGAGCATAACTCCGATGCTCACATTAAATCTTCCTTGGTCGGTTCAAGCGTAACAATTCCCTTTGAAAACGGAAAATTGCTTTTAGGACGCTGGCAAGCTGTTTTCTTATGCGAATTTGACGGTGCAAGAGAAAGAACTGTCATAATGAAAACGCTAACATCAAATTCGGATTAGCCTATGGACATGGAATCAAATTAACCCAAATTTTCCAAAGCCGAACAAATCTTTTTCAAATCATCTTTCTTGCTCAAGTGAAGCCAAAGGGCACGCCGATTTCTGTCAAGTAAAACTTGGAAATCACCACGTGCCTGTGCCATCTTTACAATACCGAAGGTGTAACCTTGATGCGGAACAGGTATGTCTTCTTCATCTTCACAGGTAATTTGAAGAAAAACACCGTTATTCGCTCCTCCTTTGTAAGCCTGTCCCGTAGAGTGAAGAAACCTAGGTCCAAAGCCTAGGCAGGTTGCACAAAGCTTTCTTTGCAAAATCTTCTGTCTTATTGCTTGCAAAAGATGTTTATTTTCCTCATTCATCTCAAGGTAAGCTAAAATAGCAAAATAATCACCTTGCTGAACATTCGCTACGTGCTTTCCTAAATAGTCTTCCAAAGATTTTTTTTGTCCAAATCTTTTCTCCAATGATCTGGCATAATCAGCGCTGGTGAAAAGTTTGATTCCATCGCACTGAAAAACAGGCTCCTGATAAGGTAAGTTGCCACTTTTGACATATTCGGACATCAAATTGCGGGCTTCAATCTTAGCAGATTCAACATCGGGCTGATTGAAAGGGTTTATCTTCATTATCGAACCTGCAACAGCAGTTGCGAATTCCCAACGGAAAAATTCTTGTCCCAGATACATCTTGCTTTCAAGTTCTATCTTGATTGTCGGATGCCCTGCTGTCGTTAATCCGTTAAAAATATCTTCAATTGACTCGTCTTTTGAGTCTTTGAGTTTCAAATAAACAAAAACCCTGTCACCGCTATAATCCTCAACTTCTTGTAGCAAAGGCTCACGATCAACGGGTATGATTGCAACCCCCTCTTTCCCAGTGCTTTCAGCTATCAGTTGCTCCAGCCACGCTCCAAAATCGTAAATTTCGGGCGAAGAAAAAATCGTCAATTTATCTTTTCCAAAAGTTTGACATACACCCAAAATTATACCTAAAACCACACCGGGATTTTCTTCAGGATTTGTGTTCCTGCAAGCTCGCACCATTGGAAGCGTTTTTTTCAAAAATTCTTCAACGTCGATCTTCATTGCGCTTGCCGGAATCATCCCAAAAACCGAAAGCGCAGAGAATCTACCACCAATTTGAGGTTCTCCGAGAAAAATTCTTCGATAACTTTTGTCCTCAGCCAGAGCTTGAAGTTTTGAATTCGGGTCTGTAATCGCCACGAAATTTTGCCCAGCATTTTCGAGCATTGAAGAAACCTTTTCGTAAAAATACTGCTCAAAGCAATTCGGCTCTAAAGTTGTGCCTGATTTTGAAGCAACAATAAAAAGCGTTCTTTTCAGATCAAGCCCGCTTTCAATTGCTTTTATTTGCGCCGGGACAGTCGAATCCAAAATGCGAAAATTTCTTCGATCAAATGTAATAGCCAAAACTTCCGGACAAAGTGAAGAACCGCCCATTCCCAACAGAACAATTGAATCGAATGTTGAAGTTTCTTGGGCAAAATCTCGGTATTTTTCTATGTCTTGAAGTTCCCTCTCACATATTTCAAGCCATCCGAGCCAATTCGATTCGTCGGTGCCAGTCCAAAGGCTCACATCCTTTTGCCAAAGGCGCTCCACCTTTTCTTGGCTTTTCCACTCTTGAAGTATCTCGGAAACGCTCTTCTCAATTTCGTTCGATAATGAATAAAATGCAGGATTTATCATGGCTCCAAAATAACTCTTAGGATTTTTCAGAACAATGAAGATTTTCGGGCAGAATGACGGCAACTTTCAAGAAACAGAGATCAATTTTTCCCTCAAAAATTTGATTCGGTCCCGAATCTCCGCCGCTTTTTCAAATTTCATTTCCTTTGCCGCTTGCCTCATTTCTGCCTCAAGTCTTGCGATGGTTTCGGCGAGATTTTCAGGGCGGTATTCTTCGATGCTTTCAAGGTCTAGCGGCACCTTGAAATAATCGGCTTCGTAGATGGTCACCAGTGTTGATTCTACTGCTTTCACTATTGTCTTCGGCGTAATGCCGTGTTTACGGTTATATTCTTCTTGGAGCTTCCTTCTTCTTCTAGTTTCTTCGATAGCTTTCCGCATTGAATCTGTGATTGTATCAGCATAAAGAATTGCTTTTCCGTTTACATTTCTTGCAGCACGTCCTATTGTCTGAATCAAAGAACGCTCAGAACGAAGAAATCCTTCTTTGTCAGCATCAAGTATGGCAACGAGCGAGACTTCAGGCAAATCCAGCCCTTCACGCAAAAGGTTTATCCCAACCAGAACATCATGCTCGCCACGCCTCAAATCACGTATGATCTTGACTCGCTCCAAAGTATCAATGTCAGAATGTAAATAAGTTACCTTAACGCCAACTTCCATGAAATAATCCGATAAATTTTCAGCCATTTTCTTTGTTAGGGTTGTAACCAACGTTCGTTCGTTTCTTTCGGCGCGAATTCTGACTTCATTGAGCAAATCGTCAATCTGACCGCGAACGGGACGCACTTCTACTTCTGGATCTAAAAGTCCTGTCGGACGAATTATTTGTTCAACGACTTTACCGCCTGTTAAACTCAATTCGTAATCTCCCGGAGTTGCCGAAACGTAAATCGTTTGCCCACGCCTTTCTTCAAATTCTTCAAAACTGAGTGGGCGGTTATCTTTTGCACTGGGCAAACGGAATCCGTAATCAACTAAAGTTTGTTTACGCGATTGGTCACCGCGATACATCGCTTGAAGTTGCGGAATCGTCTGATGTGACTCGTCAATTACTATCAAAGCATCTTTTGGAAGATAGTCTAGAAGCGTCGGTGGTGGTTCTCCAGGCTTCTTGCCCGTTAAATGGCGCGAATAATTTTCAATCCCCCTACAAAAGCCCATTTCCTTAATCATCTCAATGTCATACAAAGTCCTTTGTTTAATCCTTTGTGCTTCTAGTGTTTTTCCCTGTTTTAAGAGTTCACCTTCCCACCATTCCAATTCCTGCCTAATTGATTTGATTGCACGCTTGATGGTTTCCCTTGACATTACATAGTGAGTTTTCGGATAAATCGGAAGTCTCGAATCGTGCTTCTTTTTTACTTCGCCTAGAATTGGGTCAATCGTGTAGACAGCATCAATTTCATCTCCCCAGAATTCAATTCTGTAAGCATCATCTTGATATGAAGGATAGACTTCAACCACATCTCCACGGACGCGAAAAGTCCCACGTGCCAACTCAAGATTGCTTCTTTCGTATTGAAGTTCAACAAGCTTAGCCAAAAATTCCTCACGTTGAATTTGCTGTCCCGGTTCTACAAATGTAATCATACCGAAATAAGCATCTGGATCACCGAGCCCGTAAATGCACGAAACTGAAGCCACAACTATCACATCGCGCCTTTCAAACAAAGCCCTTGTTGCCGAAAGCCTAAGTCGATCTATTTCGTCGTTAATAGTCGCTTCCTTTTCGATGTAAGTATCAGTTGAAGGAATGTAGGCCTCAGGCTGGTAGTAATCGTAGTAAGAAACAAAGTATTCAACTGCATTATTCGGAAAGAAGTTTCTGAATTCCTGATAAAGCTGAGCAGCCAGGGTTTTGTTATGAGCTATCACGAGAGTAGGTCTTTGAACCTGTGCAATCACGTTAGCTATAGTGAAAGTCTTACCAGACCCAGTGATTCCCAACAAAACCTGATCTCTTAGTCCTTTCCTCAAACCTTCAACCAGGGTCTTTATAGCTTTCGGCTGATCTCCAGCAGGAGTATATTCTGAAACCAACGAAAATCGCATCTTCTCTTATCCTGAAATGAAACCTATTGCTTCAATAGTTTCATCAATTTGTTTTTTCAGATCTTCAGGAACCTCTTTCTTTTCAAGTAGCATGTAAAGTCCGTTTAAGACATTTCTGCTATTTGATATTTTCAAAACATGAAGAATCGCTTTCTTAACCAAAGGATTTTCAGCTTCCAATAAATGTCGAAAAACTATGGTTGTTTCTTCTCCTCTGATGAGTAATGCCACGATAGCAACAGCTTCAAGTGCAGATCTTCTGTTGGCATTGACAAGACAATCGAAAACTTTATCGGCAAAACCGCTCTCAATAACGGCTCTAGCAGCCAAACGAACTTTTTCGTCGTCGTCACTCCCGGCTATTCTAAGCCATGCTTCTGTTCTGTCGAGATCAAGCTGTGAAAGAGCCTGAACTGCTGCCACCTTTACTTTCTTAGATTGATCGGCACAAGCAAGCAAAATCGGCTCAAAAACCGAATCATGATTAAAACGCGCCAGAGCCCGAATTGCGCTCAGTCTTAAATCCTCTGAAGAATCACGTAGTGCTACTCTCGAAAGAGCCTCGACAGAATTACGGGCGCGCATAGCAGCCAGAATTTTTATTGCGAGTGCACGAGCCTCTTGGTCGTCTTCTTCCGATTGAATCTGCTCAACCGCACTAAGCAAACCCTCATCATTTGAAATCGGCAGAGGAACAAATGGTGTCGGTTCGGGAAGTTTTTTGAGTAAAAAAACAGGAAGAAACTTTGTAGGGTCTAACTGAAACGTTACCGGTTTTTTCTTTCCCCTCTCAGGGTTTGTTGTAGTTTCTACGGAAAACTTAAGTTCTTTTACTTGTGCTTTGATAGTTTCTTTGTTTTGCAGTTTGATATTGGAATTCGCTCTTTTCAACCCTTGACGACCTGGCAGCAGATTTGTTTTGCGCTTATCTACTTTCAGAGCAAATATCCAAATCAAAGAACCTATAGCTCCCAAAATTAACAAAAAAATCAGCACATACCACCAAACTGTAGAAAGCTCTTGCGCTTGTAAAATTTGCGGATAAGCACCAGAAACTGATATAAGCAGAAAAGAAATCACTAAAGTCAATTTTTTGTGCATTTTCTTCGGTCAACCTTTAAGAAATGACACTGCGATTTTATATTATAACCCTTGCTAGTGAAAAAATAACTTTGAACTTAGGTGCTCTTCGTAATAAATTTTCTGTAATATGAGTTTTTGCAGCCAAAACATAAAGGCCAGCCTGACGAAAACCGAACTAGAAGATTTTCCACTGTTTCATCGGGGAAAAGTCAGAGATGTTTACGAGATTTCTGAAGATGAGCTTTTGATAGTTGCAACCGATAGAATATCGGCATTTGACTGCATCCTACCGACTCCGATCCCAAAAAAAGGACAAATACTGACGGCTTTATCGGTGTTTTGGTTTGATTTCTTGAAAGATCTGACGAAACACCACATGATAACCGCTAATTTTGAAGAAATGCCCGAAGCCATCCGCAAGCATGAAGAATTGAAAAACCGTTCGATGCTTGTTAAACGAGTAAAAATCTTTCCCGTTGAATGTGTCGTTCGTGGTTATTTAGCCGGTTCAGGATGGAAAGATTACATCTCAACTGGTCAAGTTTGCGGTCACAAACTACCTCCTGGATTAAAAGAATCAGAAAAATTACCCGAACCGATTTTCACGCCCGCAACGAAATCCCAGATGGGGCATGACGAAAACATTTCAGAACAAAAAATGGCAGAAATCATCGGTTCTGAAAATACTGAAAAACTCAAATCGCTTTCCTTGCAAATTTACGACAAAGCCTCAAAATATGCTCTTCAGCGTGGGCTAATTTTAGCCGACACAAAATTTGAATTCGGCTTGGACAAAAACGGTGAAATAATCCTCGCAGACGAAGTTCTCACACCCGATTCCTCAAGATTTTGGACCTTGGAAGAATACGAAGTCGGAATTTCACCACCTTCATTTGACAAGCAGTTTGTTCGGAATTATCTTGAATCAATAGGCTGGGACAAAAACCCACCTGCTCCAGAGCTTCCACCTGAGATTGTTGAAGCTACTTTGAACCGTTATCTGAAAGCTTATGAGATTTTAACCGGTAAAACGCTTTGCATTGACTAAAAGATTATGCAACTTAGACAAAAAATGGAAAACTTAATTGAAGAAATGCTGAACGGGCACATATTGCTGAGCGAAGCAATGTTTGAATTTGAAAAAATTTATATCCAAAAAGCAATTGAACGTTATCGCTACATAAACAAAGCTGCTCATGCTCTCGGAGTCCACAGAAATACACTGTCAAAAAAAATCGCCTCTTATCGAAACACTCAAAAAAGTGAAGCCTCTGCAAAAGGCTAGATTCCAACTTTAAAGAAAGATTAGTTCGGCGAAGAGATAACAAGATCTGAAACCTCAACCCTGTCTCCGACCCTCAGGAAGCCCTCTTTGCCCTTGAGACAATCAGCTACGAGATTTTGCCCGAAAAATACTCTTCCGTCTCCGTAAAGTGAACGAAATTTTGCAAGCGTTTTCAAAGGCTCTTCATTTTTTCTTTCACCAGTTTCTTGATCGATTGTAGTTATGATGCATCTTGAAGAAGGCTTTACAATATGAAATATATTCTCACCTATTTTTATTCTTCTCCAAGCATCTTCAGCGAAAGGCTCAAATCCACTCACAACCAGATTGGGACGAAATCGGTTCATCGGTATAGGCTCATCAAGCCGTGAATTCAAATCTGCAAGCGATGCCTCATTCGTCAAAAGAAAAGGATAACCATCGGCAAAACTAACTTCGTCATTTAATGAAATCGCATATTCCGGGTCAACCTTCCGCACCGCGCCATCAGGCATTTTGACTAATTTGCATCTGATGCCAAGAACAAAACTAAACCAATCGTTTATGGAATCTTCATAAACCTCTGCCAAAACTTCGCTTGCCCAAACTTTCACCAGCTGCATTCTTTTCGATTCTGGCTCAAAAGGAATCTTCAAACCTCCGTCTTCGTTAAAGACAACTAAAAAACCATCTTCAACTTTTGTCCCAATGGTTGCCATTTTCGGATACTGCCTTTGCGTCAGAAAACAATTTCTCTCATCAACAAGCATCCAACGCCTGTCAAGCTTCAAACCTTTGCGATCGAATTCTGCTTCCTTCAAACTAATACCACGCAAAGATTTTATCGGATAAATGTTTATTTGCGATAGAAACATATCAAAAACTTAACAGCTTTTTTGTCAGATTTCTTGAAAATACCTTTAGCAAACTTGACAAGCCAGACTTCATTTTTGTATATTAGCACTCTCAGGCAGAGAGTGCTAATATAGAGCCTGAGAAATCAGAATAATAACTCAAAAAGGAGAGGAGATGAAAGATGGCTACTAAAGTTAGACCGTTACATGACAGAGTGTTAGTTAAGAGAATTGAGGAAGGTCTTGAAAAGACCGCAGGCGGGATTTATATTCCCGACACCGCAAAAGAAAAACCACAGCAAGGTGAAGTTGTAGCCGTTGGTGATGGCAGATACCGTGAAGACGGCACTCGTCAGCCTTTAGACGTAAAGGTTGGTGATAGAGTGCTTTTTGGCAAATACAGTGGTTCTGAAATCAAGATTGACGGTGAAGAATTTTTGATAATGCGCGAAGATGAAATTCTAGGAATTATTGAACGTGCCGAAGCAGGCGCAAAGAAGTAAATTTTTTGATTTCTTCTAAATCTTCATTAGTTTGAGAATTTTCCAAAACAAAATTTCAAAAAAGGAGATTAAGAGATATGGCAAAACAAGTAATTCATGGAGAAGAATCACGTGCAGCGATTTTAAGAGGTGTTAACACTTTAGCAGATGCTGTCAAGGTCACGTTAGGCCCTAAGGGTCGTAACGTGGTCATCGAAAAGAAATTTGGAAGCCCAACGATTACCAAAGACGGGGTGACAGTTGCAAAAGAAATCGAGTTAAAAGACCCGTTAGAAAACATGGGCGCTCAGATGGTTCGTGAAGTTGCCAGTAAGACTTCTGATGTTGCTGGCGATGGAACGACAACGGCAACCGTTTTAGCACAATGCATTTTCCGCGAAGGTTTGCGCACGGTTGCGGCTGGTGCAAATCCGATGGCTTTAAAGCGTGGAATTGATAAAGCTGTTGAAAAGGTTGTTGAAGAAATTAAACGCCTTTCAAAACCTGTTTCGGGCGATGCAATTGCTCAAGTCGGAACCATTTCGGCAAACGGCGATAAAACAATCGGAAAGATAATTGCCGAAGCAATGGACAAAGTTGGAAAAGATGGGGTTATCACAGTCGAAGAATCTAAATCAATGGAAACTTCACTAGAAGTCGTTGAAGGAATGCAATTTGACCGCGGATATCTTTCGCCATATTTCGTTACCGACCCGGAAAGAATGGAAGCAGTTTTGGAAGATGCTTACATTTTGATCCATGAAAAGAAAATTTCTTCAATGAAAGACCTGCTTCCGCTTCTTGAGCAAGTTGCAAGAGCCGGTAAACCTTTGTTGATAATTGCCGAAGATGTTGAAGGTGAAGCTTTGGCTACGCTGGTTGTCAACAAATTGAGAGGCACTTTGAGTGTTGCAGCGGTTAAGGCTCCGGGCTTCGGAGATCGTCGTAAAGCAATGCTCGAAGACATTGCCATTCTGACGGGTGGTAAAGTCATTAGTGAAGACTTGGGCATCAAGCTTGAAAATGTCACACTCGACGATTTAGGAAGAGCCAAGAAGGTGACGGTTGATAAGGAAAATACGACCATAGTTGAAGGCGCTGGCTCGGCTGAAGCAATCGAAGCTCGTGTCAAGACAATTCGCAATCAAATTGAAGAAACAACTTCAGACTACGATCGTGAAAAACTGCAAGAACGCCTGGCGAAGTTGGTTGGCGGAGTGGCTGTTATTAAGGTTGGTGCGGCTACCGAAACCGAAATGAAAGAAAAGAAAGCCCGTGTTGAAGACGCATTACACGCAACACGCGCTGCTGTTGAAGAAGGAATTGTTGCAGGTGGCGGAGTAACATTTATTCGTGCCGCACGAGTTCTAGAAGACTTCAAAGTTGACGGCGAAAGCGATGAACAAATCGGCGTCAACATCGTCAAACGCGCTCTTGAAGAACCCCTCCGTCAAATTGCGGCTAATGCCGGAAAAGAAGGCGCAATCATCGTTGAAAAGGTTCGCGAAGCCAATAACGATAACTTCGGATTTAACGCAGCCACCGAAGAATTTGAAGATTTGGTCGCGGCCGGAGTGATTGACCCTGCAAAAGTTGCGCGTATTGCATTGCAAAACGCAGCTTCAATTGCCGGCTTGATGCTCACAACTGAAGCACTGATTTCTGAAGTTCCTGAAGAAAAGTCCGAATCCGGTCCTGGTGGAATGAACTTGTAATTCTTCCTAAAATTACAAAACAAAGGCTTCTGCTTTCTCCAAAGCAGAAGCCTTTTTATTTATGATTTTCTCTCGGTTTTTGTTTTTCAATCCCGCAAATTAAACGGCCAACCAAAAAAACGAATTCCCTTAGATTCTCGACTTTTTGTTTTCAAGTTGAAAAACAAGATGATTTTCTTCTGATTTCGTTTTATTCTGAGTTTAAGTGAAATTAGAAATTTGCCCAAAGTGCAAGCGTCCCTATCTAGCAGATAAAAAATTTTGTCCTTACTGCCCACCGCCATACACCTGGGATCAGGAATCTTGGGCTAATGTTGGATGTTTAATTCTAATGACTCTACCTGTTTTCCTTATGATTCTTTTTTGGCTGTTTTTCTTTTTTGGGATTTTCATCAGATAGATCCATCAGAAATTTACAAAAGAGTTTCAATCACAAAATCAAGCGGTTTTTCGACCAATTTCTCGACAATTCCCATTTCTAGAGCTTCCTGCGCATTGATTACTTTACCCGTCAAAAGTATTTCCAATGCTTTTTTCTTTCCGACGATTTTCGGTAAAATCTGCGTTCCAGTCCAAGCCGTCATAATTCCAAGCATAACGCCGGGATGAGAAAATTTAGCTTTATCGGAAGCTATTCTTCTTTTGCAGTTCAAAGCAAGGTCAAAAGCCCCACCAAAACACAAACCGTTTATGGCAGATATAGAGTTGCGTGATCTAATTTTCTTCATAAGCGCCTGTCCCAGATTCGCAAACTCAAAGGCTTGCGATGGCGTTAGCTCTGCAATCTGCTTCAAATCTGCACCGGACGCAAAAACATCTTCTGAACCTGTAAAAATAACTGTTCCCTGAAACTCATCCAGAAGCCTGTGTAAGCAACTCAGGGTCTCTACACTCAAAGGATTACGGATATGGGGACGGTCAAAGCGAATAATCAATGCTTTTTTCCCTGTTTGTATCTCAAAACCTTTCTCCATAAAGTCAAGAGATACCTGAAGTTTCTTTTTAGTTCACTGCTGCCGCACCTCAACCAGAACAGCTACCTTTAGCCTTGATTGTTTCTCTACGAATTCCCTTGCGGGCCTGAATGACGGCGTCATAAAGCACCACGTTTTCATTTTCGCTTATCACAGTCAAATAGATGGTAACTTTTGCAAGTTCTGAGTTCGGTTTAACCTTTCTAGAAATCCGTTCTTGAAAAACCCAAACATATCTTTTTTTGCTATTCTTACCGCCCTTTTGCTCGGTTTGCCTGACCAAATCAAAAATCGTATCTTTGTCATCAATGTTCATGGTTGCGCTACCGTCATCATTTAGTACAAAAATAATTTTCTCTTTTGATTGACCGCCTTTGGTTGAACGAAAATTACAGGCGCAACTTGGACTAATTTCTCTAACAGACCCTATCAAAGATGTCTGCGCTTTTACTTTCTCTGACTGTAAAGATACTAGAAAAAAAAAGCCCAAGAGAAACAAAGCTTTTGTGTATTCAAACTGACATTTGCCACTAAAGCATCCAAAAATCAAACTACATGTAAACCAAATTTTTCGTTTCATAATTTCCTCCATTCCAAAAACAAGCAAAAAATCCAGGATAAACCAAGTTTGGCTATACACCTACTTGACGGTAATGCAAGAAGTCAAGTGCGAGTAATCGCATCCTACATTTTTGCTTCTTCCATTATCAATGTTTTGTGATACCAATGCAAAAATTCGTTTCCGATTAAGCTTTTTGAAAAAAGGCGAAGGCTTCCCGCTTCCTTCGCCTTTTGACAGATGGTGCTAACAAGTTTGGTAGATGTTAATGGGAAGAAAGTTTTAGATCGGCTGTCGGCCGCTTCTGAAGACTTGATGAGGCAGAGAAGGAGGAGAAACCTAGCGCAAACCGAGTTGGCAGACAGCCAATCTAAAACCTTAAGAATTCTAAAAACCAAAAACCTGTAAAATTAGGGTGAGACTTAAGGAACAGGCGTGTCTCGATCCTTTCTCCTGATCCACTTTCCCTTTCTTCACCAGGTTCTTAAAGAACTTAGCTCCGCTTTCTTACGAAAGCATAAACCATGCCAAAAAATCGCTGATTCTTTTATGTTATTCAAAAACAAAGACTTACAGTTTTACCGTTGAATTGACCGTCGTCGCTCGTATCTCAAATAATTCAAAATGAATGAGCGCTGAATTATTTTGAATGATTTTGATTGAATCCCAAAAAACCGAGGCTTTTGAAAAATCCTTTTGCATTTCGCTTTCGGCTTTGAATTTCAAGTATAATTAACGAAAAGTTTCTTTTGGAAAACACATGAAAAGATCAAGAACGATTGAAGGTTTGCAAGATTTTTTAGAACCTGTAAGAGAAGATGTTTTCTACCGTCGCGGCGATCCGAATGATGTGCGTCTAGGCGAGATAGTCCCTGATATTGGCTATGAGGAGGCAGAAGTCGTTATTTTAGGATGTCCGCAGGATGAAGGTGTTAAAAGAAATCGTGGTAGAGAAGGTGCTAGATTTGCTCCTGAAAGAATACGCAGAGAATTTTACAAATTCACGCCTTTCGGTCTGAAAGTCAAAATTTTCGATGCTGGTGATGTCAAATGTGAAGGCTCTTTGGAAGAAATCCATTCAGTTCACCAAAAAGTGGTAGCAAAGATTCTAAGAGACGGTAAGAAACTCATAGTGCTTGGCGGCGGAAATGATATTTCTTATGCTGATGGAGCCGCAATGGCAGAAGTTTTCGGACCTGATAGCTGGGTTGCAATCAATATTGATGCTCACCTAGATGTACGCGCAGACATACCCAGAAACAGCGGAACTCCATATAGGCAATTGCTTGATGAAAAGTTATTGCTTCCTAATTATTTTTACGAAGTCGGCTATCAAACTCAATGGGTTTCAACGATTTATTATCGCTACCTACAAAACTTAGGTGTAAATCTTATAAGCATTGAGCAACTTCGCTCAGGCGAACAAACAGATCAAGAATTGAGAGAAAATTTGAGAGCTAAGTTTATCAAAGAAAGCAAATCCCTAAGCGTGTTTTTCGGTTTCGACTTAGATGTTGTTAGAATGGCTGATGCACCCGGAGTTTCTGCTCCAAATCCTACGGGTTTACGAGGCGGAGAATTGATAAGTCTAGTGAAACTAGCGGCGAGTTTGGCTAATACAAGAATAATCGAGTTTACAGAAGTTAATCCGATGTTTGATATTGATAACCGAACATCAAAGTTAGTCGCAGTTGCAATGCATCGTTTTTGTTCTAACATCAAACGAGATTAGGGAGAATTCTATGGCTGAAGAAAAACAGATTCCGCCCGATGAATACGAAAAAGAGTTAACCACCGATTTAGACGAAGAAACTGCTGATAAGCCGAAAGGTTTGCCGCTTCACACAAAGATTTTTATAGGCTTATTAGTCGGCGCCGTAGGTGGACTCATTGTTAATCGAATGCTCGGCGGCAGTGATCTGCGCGTCATCTGGACGGTTGAAAATTTAACTCGTCCAATCGGACAACTTTTTTTGAATGCTCTTTTGATGATAGTTATCCCTCTTGTCTTTTCATCTTTGGTCGTGGGAGTCGCAGGAATCGGCGATATTCGTAGGCTTGGACGCATCGGAGCCAAATCTTTTGCTTACACATTGATTTTATCGGCAATTTCTGTAGGCATTGGATTGAGTTTAGCAAACCTCATCGAACCGGGTAAGAAACTTAGCCCCGAAACAGCCATGAAACTAAAGGAAGAATTTTCAGGTAGCGCTAAGCAAACCATTGAAAGCACAATCAAGGCAAAAGAAACAGAAAAGGATTCACCTTTGATGTCATTTGTGAAAACAATCGTTCCGAGCAATATCTTTAACTCGATTTCAACGGGAAATCCGCAAATGCTTCATGTAATGTTTTATGCCTTGATTGTTGGAATTGCAATTACTTTGCTGTCGGCAGAAAAAACTGTGCCTTTTGTCAATCTGATGGAATCTGTTTTTGCCATAACATCAAAAATAATTGACTTAATAATGAAGTTTGCACCTTATGCCGTAGCTTGTTTGATTTTCAATAATGTAGCGCAATTCGGATTTGATTTATTGCAATCACTGGCTTGGTTTGTCGGAACTGTTCTTTTAGGTTTAGGAATTCACTTTTTCGGTGTTTACTCGCTTTCGGTAGCGATTTTGTCAAAGATAAATCCGATTGAATTCTTCAGGCGCTTACGCACGGTTATCGTTACTGCCTTCTCAACCTCATCTTCTAATGCAACACTTCCCACAGCTTTAAGGGTTTCTCATGAAAACCTGGGCGTCCCGAAAGAAATAAACAGCTTTGTTTTAACGGTTGGAGCAACGGCGAATCAAAACGGAACGGCTCTTTACGAAGGTGTAACGGTTCTTTTCTTAGCGCAACTTGCGGGAGTTGAATTGACGCTTACACAGCAACTGATGGTAGTTTATCTGGCTATATTAGGTGGAATCGGCACGGCTGGAGTTCCCGCTGGTTCGATTCCGTTTATTGTCGCAATTTTGGTTATCATAAACATCGATCCGGCATTGATTGCAATAATTCTCGGCGTTGACCGAATCTTAGATATGTGCCGAACGACTCTAAATGTAGTAGGCGACATAACAGCTGCAACCTATGTCGCAAGAAGTGAAGGCTTTGAGCTTTTGAAAGTTAAAGAAGATGTAGGAATTGGCTAAGAATCAAGTGAGAAATACAAAAAGTAGGGGAAAAATTGATGTTTCCAATCGGAGATGACAATACCGAGATAACCACGACACCATATGTGAATTATATTCTGATAGCAACGAACATTTTTGTATTCTTTTTCTTACAAGGTTTCGGTTCAAACGAGGCATTCACATACGCTTTCTCGCTTGTTCCACGCGAGATAACAACCGGAACCGACTTGCAAGGAAATTTCCGGATAACATTTGACGGAAGAGTTTTAGCAAACCTGCACCATTACTCTACTCCATTGCCTGTTTATTTTAATTTTCTAAGCTCAATGTTCATGCATGGGAATTTTGCTCATCTTTTCGGAAATATGCTGTTTTTGTGGATATTCGGCGACAACATAGAAAACCGCATAGGGCACTTCAGATATCTTTTGTTTTATCTGGTCTGCGGTTTCTTCGCCGCAATTGCTCAAATCTTGACAGATATGGATTCAATTATCCCGATGCTTGGAGCTTCGGGAGCTATTTCAGGTATTTTAGGCGGTTACATGCTTTTGTTTCCTACGAATCGCGTTCATGTTATTGTGATGCGTTTTATGGTTCAAACAGTTCCGGCTTATGTCGCTTTAGGAATCTGGATAACCTATCAAGTGATTTTAAGCCTCCTAACTCCATCGGGCGTAGGCGGCGTCGCTTACGCTGCTCACATAGGCGGTTTTATAGCCGGATTGATATTGATAAAACCTTTCTCAATCGGGACGAAATAGTTGAATCCTAAATACAGGCTCTACGAAATTTTCTGGTTCCGTAAGTCAGATCCTTCGGCAAAAAACCGAGCCGTTTGATATAAAGCCATCTCAGCAATTTCTTCAAAAAATCTCTGAAATCTCATCCCTGGTTTGACAATCTCTCTTAGATTCACTATACTTTCAAGTTTAGCAAACTAGTTAGCAAAAAGAGTAGAAAAATGCCAAATCACAAGTCAGCAGCAAAAAGAGCAAGACAGAACGAAAAACGTAGAGCAAGAAATCGAAGCCTTCGTTCTGCGCTCAGAACTCAAATAAAAAAGTTTCGTGCCGCATTAGCGAGTGGTAACAAAGAGTTATGCTTGCAACTCCTAAACCCAACCATCAGCAAAATAGACAAAGCCGTCAGCAAAGGCATTCTACACAAAAACACAGCAGCCCGCTACAAATCGCGCCTCACCACACAACTGAATAAACTAGCTCCTTAAGCTACCTCACTAACCTCCTTCAAATTTTCCTCATACTCAAAGCAACGCAGGTAACCCTCCTAAAACAAAAAGCCTGCGTTGCTTTTTTGTTTTCTACCCACAGACAATCGCAATTTGAAAAAACTTGATTTAATCAAACAAAATCTTTGCTTGAATCTCAAAAAGAAAAGTTACCAAAATAATCTCAACCATCATCCCAAACATCCCAAGGATATTCTGAGTCCCCACAAATGAGCAATATCTGTGAATTAACTTCTCGACAGTTTTTTGCTCTTCCTATTTTTAGCCCTCGTTTGCTAAAGGCACTTCAAATCCGCTAAATTAATTTTTTCGATTTTTCTTGAAAAGATCAGCTTATGACGGTCAGAGTTAGATTTGCTCCAAGTCCAACAGGATATTTACATATAGGTTCAGCCAGAACCGCACTGTTTAATTTTCTCTATGCCCGCTCAAAGGGTGGAAAGTTTTTACTTCGCATCGAAGATACAGACCTTGAACGATCCACGGAAGAATCGGTCAAGTCAATTCTCGAAGGTTTAGAGTGGTTGGGTTTAACCCCTGACGAAGAGATAGTTTTTCAATCAAGAAACAAAGAAAAGCATGTAGCTACAGCTTTCAGGCTTTTAGAAACAGGCAAAGCATATAGAGATTTCACACCGAAAGAAGAAACCGTTACATCCAAAAATATAAAGGAAGCAATTGTAGAAAGAGCGCGTGAGAAAAAGGATCTGAGAAATAATCCTTACCGAGATTTGCCTAAAGAAGAAAGTGATCGGCGTGCGGCGGCTGGAGAACCTTTCGCAATCCGTTTGAAAGTTCCGCGTGAAGGAAAAACATGTTTTGAGGACGCAGTCTATGGATTACAGGAACGAGAGTTCTCCGATATTGAAGATTTAGTTCTACTTCGCTCTGACGGACATCCGCTGTATAATCTCGCTGTCGTATGCGATGACATCGAAATGGGAATTACAGATGTAATTCGTGGTCAAGATCATCTTACAAATACGCACAAGCAAATTTTGATCTATGAAGCTCTAGGCGTCACACCTCCACGATTTGCACATCTTCCGCTAATTCTTGCTCCTGGCGGCAAAAAGCTCTCGAAGCGTTATCATGGAGAAATTGTTTCTTTGACTACTTACAGAGACGCAGGTTTCTTGCCTGAAGCATTTCGCAACTTTCTTGCACTTTTAGGTTGGTCGCCAAAAAACAACAAAGAAATCATGACTATGGAAGAGTTGATCGAAAACTTTTCCCTTGAAGGCATACACAAAAGCAATGCGATATTTAATTTTGATCCCAATAATCCAAAGCGTTGGACTGATGATAAAGCAATCTGGATGAATTCTGAATACATCCGCACGATGCCACTTGAAAAACTTTTGCCTTACGTGAAAGAAGAACTAAAAAAAGCAAAACTATGGCGTGAAGAATACGACAAAGACGAACGCGTATGGTTTGAAAGAACAGTTGATGTTATTCGAGAAAGATTTTTCACGCTAAAAGACTTCTCAACTCAAGGCAGAGCTTACTTTGCAGAAGATTATGATTTCGATGAAAAGGCTGTTGAAAAAAATCTCAAAAAACATCCTGAACTACAAACTCTGATGCCAGAGTTAGCTTCAAAACTGGAAAAATTGAATGAATTTACTCACGATCAAATCGAGCAAGCCATCAGAAGTTTCGTCGAAGAAAAACAAATTTCTTTCGGAATTGTTATGAACGCTGCACGAACGCTTTTGACGGGAACTGCCGTCGGACCTTCGATTTTTACAGTATTCGAGCTTCTCGGAAAAGAAAAAAGCACTATGAGACTTAGAAGCCAAATACCTTGGAATCAAAATTAACCTTTGACAAGGTAATTTTTGATATTAATAGATTTCAAAACCTTTCGGCATAAAGACAGCATTCTGCCAATCTCTTGAGGGATTCAAATAATAGAAGAGTTTTTCGACATAACAGAGTCAATGCTGCCAATCTCGAAAAGTCGCCTTCCAAACAACGGTTACTTCTCGATTTTAACATTGCACTTTGAAAAAGCGCTTTAGCTTCAATCTTGCAAATTTTGATAAAATAAAACTATGCCGAAAATAGCCGATATACAGGAAACCCCTAACCCTAATGCCGTAAAGTTTATACTGAAAGAACCTGTAAGCCACGGCACATCACATTTTTTCAAATCGAAGGAAGAAGCGGAAAAGGACGAGTTGGCAAAAGCAATTTTTGAAGTTGGGAACGTGGTTTCAGTCTTTTATATGGATCGAATGATAACCGTAGAGAAAACAGATGAAGCCGACTGGGAAGAAGTCTTGCCAGCATTGGCTGTCCCCATTAGAGCTGCAAAAAGCGTTTCGAGTTCCATTACTAACGGAAACAAAACTGAATCCGACAAATCATTGTTTGATGATCCAAAGATTAGAGAAATCGAAGCTCTCCTTGATGAAAGAATCAGACCCTATTTGGTAGGTGATGGAGGTTGGCTTGAAATTGTTGGTTTCGAGAACAATGTTCTGAAAATCCGATATGAAGGCGCTTGTGGAAGTTGCCCTTCGAGTCTTACGGGAACTTTGATGGCAATTGAAAACATACTCAGACAAGAAGTTGACCCAGAAATCGAAGTAGTTGCCGTCTAAATCAGAAAGTATCCTTGCATCAAACAACTGCAAATCAATTAGCCACAAAACCAAAAAATCCCTACAAACAAGATGATTTTTTTTTCGTCAGCCGAATGGTGTTTTTACGGCAAACTATTACTGGACGGCTTGAAACTGCGGTGAAACATGGGCTAACCTGAATTTAGTGCTTTTCAAAAATCAGACAAAATCTTAGAAATTTCAGATATGATAGCTTCATTCTTTCTGTTTTTGTTCTTCCAAGTTGCTCAACCAACACCAACGCCTGATCCTAGCAAAACGTCAACTCCAACGATGGCTGCCACTCAAGAAAAAGAGCAGGTGCAGGCGATACAAAAACATTCGATCCGCATCGGCAACCGAACGATCAATTATACAAGCACAGCCAGCTTTATTCCGATAAAAAACCCACAGACAGGCGAGATAGAGGCCAGAATGTTTTATATCGCATACACCCTGGACGGCGTTGCAGATTTATCGAAAAGACCTTTGACTTTTTCATTCAACGGTGGACCCGGCTCTTCTTCCGTTTGGCTTCACTTAGGTGCACTTGGACCAAGACGTGTCAAGATGCTTGATAGCGGATTCATGCCGCCTCCACCTTACGAGCTCGTTGATAACGAATATACTTGGCTTACAGAAACAGATTTGGTTTTTGTTGATACTGTAGGAACAGGATACAGTCGCGCAACAAAACCAGAATTAGCAAGCAAATTTTTCAGTGTCAATGGTGATATAGAATCGGTCGGAGAATTCATAAGAATGTACTTAGTTCAAAACCAGCGTTGGAGATCGCCCATCTTTTTGGTAGGTGAAAGCTATGGCACAACTAGAGTTTCAGGGTTAACAAATCATCTTTTCGAGCGCGGAATAGCCTTAAACGGGATTCTACTGATTTCGCCTGTTTTGAATTTTCAAACTATCCGTTTCGCCGATGGCAACGATTTGCCTTTGATCTTGATTCTTCCTTCATATACTGCGACAGCCTGGTATCATAAGAAGTTACCGCCTACGCTTCAATCAAAGCCTTTACAGCAGGTTTTGGAAGAAGCAAGAATTTTCGCTATAAACGAATATGCTCCTGCGCTCTTGAAAATTGATAAACTTTCTCAAACGGAAAAACAAAGCCTTTTGGAAAAATTAAGTAACTTCACGGGTTTAAGTCAAAAATTCATTGAGCAGAATAATTTTCGGATTGAGCTTCCGGAGTTCAACAAGGAGCTTCTGCGTGAACAAAGAAAAATTACGGGTAGATTAGACAGTCGTTTCACAGGTTTCGACAAAGATGCCTCTGGCGATGTTCCTAGCTTCGATCCGAGCCTAACAGCAATCAGACCGCCTTACACGGCAACCTTCAACGATTATGTTCGGCAAGAACTAGAATTTAAGTCCGATTTGGAATACTACATCTTAGGTGGTGGAATAGGAACATGGAACTGGAATGTCACAAATAATTATGCCGACGTCGGTCCCGCTTTGAAGATTGCAATGTCGAAAAATCCATATATGAAAATTCTCGTTGCTTGTGGTTATTATGATATGGCAACTCCCTTTTTTGCTGCCGAATATACGTTTTCGTCTATGAATCTTGAACCAGAACTAAGGCGCAACGTGAGTTTCACTTATTACGAAGCTGGTCACATGATGTATATCGAAAAAGATTCATTGAGGAAACTAAAAGACGATATAACCAAATTCTACCGTGATGCTGTTAAACGCTGACTCATAAGACTTGAAAATTTTAGTTTTCAAAGCCCAAAATGCGCTAGTTTCAAAACCTTAGGTAGTTCTAAAACTTTCCCAACGTTACACAAAGCGGTTTTTATTCTTAAACTTTTATTCGTTAAGATGCAAGCCGAAATGCACTTGACATAATGAGCGAAGCTTTGTAGTCTAATAATTTGCTCATGCACCCGTAGCTCAGCTGGATAGAGCGTTTGACTACGAATCAAAAGGTCGGAGGTTCGAATCCTCCCGGGTGCAATAATCTATTCAAATCAACAGAACTTAAACCGATAGATACTTAGGTCTCAATGTTAAGAGTGAAGAAGTGCTAAGTTTTATCTACCTTTCTTTCAACCGCCACCAACAAAATGAACTATTTCTATACAGTCATTTTCTTTTACCTTTGTAAATTCCCAATCTTGTCTTCGTACAACCTCTTTGTTGATTTCTACTGCAACTCTTTCGGTAGGAAGGTTAAGTTCAGAAAGCAACTCTAATACAGTCAAATCTTTGCGAACTTCTTTTTTTTCACCGTTGACTATAATCTGCATAATCAATCAGCCAGGTTTAACAATTTGTTTTACTTCGCTCTCCTCTCCGTTATAAAATGCCTTAACCAAAATTGCGGCCTTGCCTGATCTGAAATGTGGAATGTTGATTCTAAAAATCGCCAATCCATTCTCGTCCGTCTCTCCGTGATAAACTTGAGGTCTAAATGAAGAACCTAAAATCTTTACCGTAACTTTTGAACCCTTCACCGCCTGTCTATTTTGTCCTTGTGTTACTAAAAGACTTAAGACTTTCTGATCACCACCCTTAAACTTTTGATGTCCAAGAAGCTCTATGTTTAATCTCTGATCTTCCGTAGTTTCTTCCTCACCAGAAACTTCAATCATTCCAGCAGTTTCTTCCGATGTTTCGATATCTTCCCCGGGTAAGATAACCTCTTCTATTTTCTCTGCTCCTTTCTCAGGCTCTTTTGCCTCCTTAGCTTCTTGTATTGCTTCAGCAACCTCAACAGCCTCCAACTCCTCAACTTCCTCGACTTTTTCAACTATTTCAGCCTCGCTCACTTCTTCTACAATCTCAACGGGCATTTCAACAACTTCTGCATCAGATACTTCTTTCAAAGCTTCTTCTGGAACAATTATATCGGCAGTTTTAAGAACAAATCCCGGAAGCTCTTCCATTTCCGAAACAGGAGCCTTTTTCTCTAGAGCTTCTTCAACAGATGCGTCCTTAGCATGAACCACTGCTTCTTTCTCGACAGATGCTTTTTTAGCACTAACTGCCTCTTCTTTTTCAGCACGAGCTTCCTTAGCACCAACCGCTGCTTCCTTTGCTGCCAAACGCTTCAAATCCTCAATTCTTCCAGCCTTAATAGCTGCACATATAAGTTTATGTTGTTTGTGAACTCTTTCGGTCAGGGCTTTCTTGTCGGTTACAACACCATCAACTAATAAGTCACTGTAAGAGGAGCGTTTGCTTGCTAAGATAGTTCCACCCTGATAAACCAAAGAAACTATCATAGCCGTCCTGAGACCTTTATCTTCAGTCTGAACATGATAGATTTCCCCGTTGTATTCAACGTCTGTGTTAAAACCTGCTATCACGGCCGTTTGGCGAGATCAATAATAGAGAATTTCCTGCTTTCAAAGCCAAATATGAAAGTATCACAATATCATCCAGTGGTCAAATAATCTTTGGGCCGTTTAACTTCTAAATGTCCAAAACTCTAAAGCTGAGTTCAACCCTAATCCGCAATAAGTCTTTATCTTCGTAAGATGGAGAATGATGGGGAAATACTTGCCGAAAACCTGATTTTTGCTTGTGGACTTTTTTGTCCTTGAAGTCTTGTGGATCTAAGTCACAGACGCCCCGAAGTCATCTTCGACGTTCAGAGATGAGTAGGCTTTCTTGATCAAGCAGGAAGTTCCATCTTTTACGAGGTGGAGTAATTCACCGAAAACCTAAGCTCAAAGAGAAAGCGTTTTTCTTTCAAGAAAAGGCAGGTCTAAAGATGCTCGCCTTGTAATCATTTTTCCAGAACTGGCAAAACCATTGAAGAAGGGGTTTGTTGACCGAAATAAACTCTATTCACAACCTTCTGAAAATCACTTTGAGTCGCAAGTTTATAGTTCGGCATAAACTTCTGTGGGTTGCGCGCAACCAATGGAAACCAAGCACTCTGAATTGTTATCCTGTGACCTTTTTTTGAAAGTACGAGAAATTCCGGGCATCAGAAAAGAAAGTCTTGTTGGTTTGTTTGGCTCTAGCAAAATGGGCTTTTCAAAACTTTCACAAAATCTTGCAGGCATTGACTCACCGCGTAAAAGCATTTGATAGCCACTAGGCTGAAAAGATGTCCATGCTGAATTCTCTGGCGGTCTTCTCCCCACAGAAAAGCTGTAATTATCAGGAAAAATATTAATCAATTTCACGATGAAATCCGAGTCAATTCCACTTGAAGAAATAAAAATATCAGGATGACGAGCGGCAAACCATCGCTCTTCAATCATGAAAATCGCGTGGATAATTAAACGCTTCCTTAAAAAACGAACTTTCTTCCGGCAATTCTGTGGATTTTTATAGAGTTAAAAAACAACTCATAAGATTAAAACAAATTCACGAAAATCAGAGTTTCGTAGATTCTTGCCCGTTTCCGAAAATTGGTTTTCCCGGGCGCTTGTCGGTTAGACCATTTTCGTTCAAAACTACTTCGCCGTTGACCAGAACGTAAAAGACTCACGCAAGATGTTTCTGACATCTTCCTCACCCATGACTTTGTAAACCATCGAAGCCCCGCCTTTTTCATACATTTCAAAAATCTGCTCTATTTGACTGTCTAAATCGTCTTTCCCACGCTCAAGTCTTGTAATTTCGACGATGCTTTTGCCGTTGTATTCAGGTTTCGGCAAATAGTTAGCAACATAGGCAAAGTTATAATCTTTGAAGCCTCGCTTTTCAAGCTCTTCTTTCATCCCTTGTGCAATTTTTTGTCGCATCTGCTTATCTGCAAGGCGTTTCAAAGTTTCTTCCCTTCCGCCCGCAATCGCCCAATTCGGCAATCTTGCTTCTAAAGAGGTTGACGATGCGGTATAAACGTATTGATCAACCGTAACCTGAAGTCCTTTTTCACGCGCCGATTTCACAGGCCCGATAGTTACGGGACTTTGACCCCAAAGTTTTTTACTCGAAATTTTAAAATGAGAAATTTCGACAGGAATCCCTGCCTTTTCGCCTATTTCGATTGCTTCATTTATGGATTTCACAACCTCTGTGCCTTCATCGCGAATATGCGAGACATAAATGCCGCCATAACGGGCAACTACCTTTGCTAAAGCTATGATCTCATCGGTTTTTGCGAAAGTTCCAGGAAGATAAACTAACCCAGTCGAAAGTCCGAGCGCTCCATCTTTCATAGCTTTTTCGACAATTGCTTCCATCTGAGCTTGTTCATCCGTAGTTGGCCGTCTATCATCAAATCCCATCACCTTCGCACGCACAGAACCATGACCTATCAAAGTGCCTAAATTGACGGTCAAAGGCGTTTTTTCATATCCTCTCAAAAACTCTGCAACATCAATTGCAGAACTACCACAGTTGCCCGTGATCAACGAAGTCACACCCATTCGGATAAAATTCTCCGACTTCGGTGAACGGAAAATATCTTCAACATGTGTGTGAACATCAATAAAACCAGGAGCGACGATATTGTCTTTGGCATCTATGACTTTTTTCGCATTCGATGGATCAATTCTGCCAATTTTGATTATTTTGCCGTCCTTTATGCCGACTGATGCTCGAAACCAAGGATTCCCCGTCCCGTCTATGATTCTGCCGTTGATTATTGCCAAATCATAAGAAAATTCAGAAGTAGTTCGCTCTTCTTGGAAAGCTTTTTGCGCAGGAAGTTGGAAAAATACTAGCAAGAGAAAAAACGCTAACAAAAGACATTTTCTAATCATCTTCTATCTTTTCTTTCTATTTTTTCTGGAACTTTTAGCCTTTCACTCACGATGATAGACAACCTTACCACCGACAATGGTTGCAACAACTCCGCCTTGAAATTTCCAGCCGTCGAACGGAGTGTTTCTTGATTTCGATCTTGTATTTTCTACATTGTAAGTCCATTCAAGATCGGGATCTATTATCGTCACATCGGCTATTGCACCTGGACGCAAGGTTCCTCGCCCTTGAAGATTGAAAATTCGTGCAGGATTGGTCGAAAACATCTCAACCATTCGCACTAAATCAATTACTCCTGTATGAACAAGTTGCTTGAAAGCTAAGCCGACAGCGGTTTCCAATCCAATGATTCCAAAAGGAGCACGGTCGAATTCAAGGTTTTTTTCGTCCGGATGATGCGGGGCATGATCGGTAGCTATTGCATCAATCGTACCATCTTTTATTGCTTCCAAAACTGCTTCCAAATGCTCCTCACTTCTCAAAGGCGGAGACATTTTCGTATTTGTGTTATAGCCATTAACTGCTGAATCCGTGAGCGTGAAATGATGTGGCGCGACTTCGCAAGTAACTTTCAAGCCTTTTTGCTTTGCCAGTCTGACAGCTTCTATTGCCCCTTTCGTTGAAATGTGCGCTATATGCACTTTAGCACCAGTAAGCTCTGCGAGAAGAACATCTCTGAATGCGTCCAATTCTTCAGCTAAAGCAGGTATTCCTTTTAGTCCGAGTAGCAATGACCATTTTCCTTCATGCATCACACCGCCTACAGAAAGAGATTTATCCTCGCAATGATCAACAACCGTCAAATCAAAATCTTTAGCGTATTCCATTGCACGACGCATTATTCCCGCATTTGGCACAGGGCGTCCGTCATCTGAAACTGCCACAATTCCGGCAGATTTCATCTCGCCCATTTCGGCTAATTCGGTTCCTTCGGACTTCTTTGTTATTGCACCGATTGGAAAAACATTTGCTAAACCTGCTCGATTTCCTTGCTCGATTATGAACCTGGTAATTGCAGCGTTGTCATTTACAGGATTTGTGTTCGGCATACAACAAATGCTTGTAAATCCGCCAGCAACTGCTGCAGCCGAACCAGTGGCTATTGTTTCTTTATGTTCCTGTCCGGGTTCACGAAGATGAACATGCAGATCAATAAATCCAGGAGCTACTATCATGCCCGTGGCATCAAAGATTTCCACATCTTCAGGAATCGGTTCATCTTGATTAAGCCATGCCTTGATCTTCCCGTCTTCGATTAAGACATTTTTTCCGCTATTTTGTCTTTCTGCTGGATCGATCAGATGTCCGCCCAAAATCAAAAGTCTCATCAATCCTCACCACCTGTTAAAAGATACAAAACTGCCATCCTTACGGCTAATCCGTATTCAACCTGATTCAAAATTAATGAACTTGAGCCATCAGCTACATCCGAAGCAATTTCTACACCTCGATTCATCGGTCCCGGATGCAAAACGATTGCATCAGATTTAGCCAGCTTCAATCTTTCTTTCGTCAAACCGTAATGAATCGAATACTCACGCATTGTCGGGAAAAATGCTTCGTTCATTCTTTCTTTTTGGATTCTAAGGACCATCACGACATCGGCATCTTGAATAGCCAACTCTATTTTCGGGCAAATTGTCAATCCTTTTTTGACTAAATGTTGAAAATCTTGCGGAACTAAAGTATTAGGTCCGGCAACATGAACTTCCGCACCAAGTTTCGTAAGTAGATAAATGTTTGAGCGCGCAACTCTGCTGTGGAGAATATCGCCCAGAATAGCCACTTTCAAACCTTCAATTCTGCCTTTGTGTTCGTAGATAGTCATTGCGTCCAGAAGAGCTTGTGTCGGATGTTCATTTGAACCATCCCCGGCATTTACAATCGAGGCTCGACTCGCCTTTGCAAGTTGACTAGGCACTCCAGCAGAACTATGCCTTACAACAATTACATGCGGCGCCATCGCATCTAGATTTTTCGCCATGTCCAAAATTGTTTCGCCTTTGGCAAGGCTCGAAGTCGAAGTTGAAATGTTCACAGCATCAGCTGAAAGCCTTTTTGCAGCAAGCTCGAAACTTGTTCTGGTGCGTGTTGAAGGCTCAAAGAAGAGATTGATTATGGTTTTACCGCGCAAAGTAGGAACTTTTTTAACATCCCGGCGCGAAACTTCACGAAAGGTTTCGGCTACTTGCAAAATTATCTTTATTTCTTCTGCCGATAAATCTTTGATTCCAAGCAAATCTTTGCGCCTAAATTTATCCATTTTTTCAGAGCTTATCTCAATCTTTCAGCTTATTTGCCAGCTTTCCTGTCCGTTAGAATTTCATGTGCTGTCATTTCTTTTCTCGCTATTTCTAGCCCGAAACTTCCTCTGTTTAAGCTTAAACTTAATTTCAGGCTTAAGATTACGGCTCAATGCAAACGGGCTTCCTACAGGAAGCTGCTGAGAAATTACGGTCTATTAAGAGTCAGGCTACTTTAACGGTTCACCGCGGAAAAGTTTCAATACTCACTCTAACAGTTTTACTACAAAAACCCTAAGAAGAATGCTGTTCGGCACGCTCGAAGATTCCAACGCCTTCTTCATCATCAAATTCTTTAAGCATTACCTTTATGATCTCACTTTTCTTTGTTGGGACGGTTTTGCCTATGAAGTCAGCCTGTATAGGCAACTCCCGATGTTCACGCCCTCTGTCTATCAAGATCGCCAGTCTCACTTTTCTTGGGCGTCCGAAATCCATCAATTGGTCTAGTGCAGCCCTGATGGTTCTTCCCGTGTATAAAACATCGTCAACTAAAACTATATTCTTATCTTCGATGTCAATCTCAAGCTCTGTCCGATTGACGATAGGACTTGCACCTACTGTTGATAAATCATCGCGGTAAAGCGTTATGTCAAGGCTTCCAAGATAAGGCAAGCTTCCCTCGAGAACTTTAATTTTTTCGGCGATTCTTTTGGCTAATGGAACGCCACGTCGCCTAATTCCAACCAAATAAAGGTCTTGCACACCTTGATTTTCTTCAACAATTTCGGAAGCCAATCTCGACAAGGCACGATCAATTCTCGCAGCATCCATTATACGTGCTTTTTCAATAAGGTTGTGCTCATCTGCCATAAGCAACATTTCCGATAAATAATTTCAACCGGAGCTTCTATGCAGCTTGAAAAGCGCTAACCAACGAGAAGATTTTAGTTCAATTGTGTTCAAAAACTTTTATTTTTGAAGCTTAAAATCTACGTCCCAAAAACGGAATCCCAGAATCTTCTGGTTTTGTTACTGAACTTTTCAAACAACATCAAAGCCCGAAGATTTGATTTAACACGATTTTATGAACAAAAATCAAGTTTATGTCTGTTTACAAATCAATAATTCGCCCGATTTTGTTTCGTCTTCCGCCGGAAACCGCTCATGAGATCTCGACCAGCCTTTTGAGATTTGTGTTAGGAGCGGAAAGCACTCAAAACTTTGCTTTTCGTTTATTTGATTTTGATTTTGGTGAAATAAAGAGGTTTGGACTTACCTTCCGAAATCCATTAGGCGTAGCCGCAGGTTTCGACAAAAACGGCTTGCTTGTCAATCAACTTGCATCGCTTGGTTTTGGATTTATCGAAGTCGGAACAATCACCTTCAAGCCGCAAGCAGGAAACGAAAAACCACGTCTTTTCAGGCTCACAAAGGATGAAGCTTTGATAAACAGACTCGGATTCAACAATGATGGAGCCGAAAAGGTGACAAAAAGACTCGAAAAAATTAAAAAAAAATGCGTTGTTGGAGTGAACATTGGAAAAAACAGAGATGTAGCAAATCAGGATGCAACGGAAAACTATCTTTCCAGCTTGAAGCTTGCTTGCAAAGTAGCCGATTATGTTACGGTAAATGTTTCAAGTCCGAACACACCAGGGCTTCGCAAGTTACAAACGGCTGAGAATTTGCGAAATCTTTTGTCAGCTTTGCAAGAAGTCATCAGGTCGTCGGTGATTTTGCAAGAAAAAGACCAGAATGCAAATCGCAAGAAAATCCCTTTACTTGTGAAGATAGCACCGGATTTATCAGATGAAGAAATCGAGTCAATAACCAGCGTATGTTTGGAACTTGGTATAGACGGAGTGATTGCGACGAACACAACCGCAATGCGCCCTTGTTTGAAAACTTCTGCAAAAGAACTTGAAAGAATAGGTGAAGGCGGATTAAGCGGCAAACCCTTAGCAAAAATTTCAACGGAAGTAATTCGCAAACTTTATCGCTACTCTGCGGGAAGACTTCCGATAATCGGTGTTGGCGGGATTTTCACAGCCGAAGATGCTTTTGAAAAAATCTGTGCAGGAGCTTCGCTAGTTCAAGCTTACACGGGATTCGTATTTGAGGGCTTGAGCTTTGCCTACAAAGTTAATTCAGGCTTAGCTGAACTCTTGCGGAAAGAAGGTTTTTCATCTTTAGATGAAGCCGTCGGCACAAAGGCGTAGTGAACATCTCAATCAATTGGATTCAACAAATTTGCCATCATTGATGCCAATTTTCAGCCGGAACAAATGAAGTGAAAAAATGTCTGTTAAAGAATCTAAGCAGAAAATTTTTCAAATGCTATAATTTCTCGTTTACTTATGAAGTAAAGCTTCGAGTTTATCATGGAGACAATTTACATCTTGCTTGCGGTTGTTTTGATTTGGACAAGCTACAGGTCCTTTTGCAAAGGACTTGACTATTTAGAGTTTTTCAAAAGCGAACTTTCAAAAGAAGATTCTAGTTTTAGTCCGTTTGCTTCCGTTATTGTTCCTTGTCGTGGTATTGATCAAGGTCTTGAAGAAAACCTAAGAACACTCTTCAGGCAAACTGCTCCATCTTACGAGATTTTGTTCGTTGTAGATTCCGAAAACGATGAGGCGGTTAAGGTTATTAGGAAGCTTATAGCTGAAAATAAAAGCATTCGCTCAATCCTTTTGATAGCAGGAAAGGCTCAAAACGAAGGACAAAAAATTCATAACTTGCGTTATGCCTTGAATTTTGTATCAACAGAATCAGAGGTTTTGGTTTTTGCCGATTCGGACACAAGAATGAACGAAGACTGGCTAAAATCGCTTATCGAACCACTTCACGACGAAACCATAGGTGCAACAACGGGCTACCGCTGGATGATTTCAAACAAGAAAAATCTAGCTTCTGAGCTTCGTTCTGTTTGGAACGCTTCCGTCGCATCGGCACTCGGTAGAACCGAATCAAATTTTTGCTGGGGAGGTTCGATGGCTTTGAGAAAAAAAGTTTTTGAACAATGCAAGGTGCAAGAAAAATGGCGCGGTAAACTCGCAGATGATTTTGTCGTAACAAACGCAATGAAAGAAGCTGGTCTTAAAATCTTTTTTGTTCCAAAAGCAATGACGGCTACAATCGAAGATGTTTCCTTCCGACAAATGTTAGAATTTACTAATAGACAGATGAAAATCACTCGCGCCTATGCACCTCATCTTTGGATGAATTGTTTGCTAGGCTCACTTTTGTTCAATATAGTTTTTGTCTGGTCATTCTTAATAATTTTCCTCGATACGTTCAAATCTGCTTTATCCTGGTTTGCCGTTGGTTGCGTTGTTCTGGTATCGCTATTTAGCATAGCAAAGAGTTTGCTACGTCTGAAAGCCATCAGCTTGGTTCTTGGAAACTATAACATCAAATATCAATACGTTACGCATTCAATTTTGTGGACCATTTCACCTTCCATCTATCTTTATAACTCTATTTGTGCAATTTTTTCCAAAACAATCGTCTGGCGTGGAATCCGATATAAAGTAGAAATTGAAAATAGAGGCAATTAAAACCAAAAATTTTATTTCAAGAAAATTACTTCCTTAAGGTTTCGGGAAATCAGTAATCTGACAAACTCCTAAACTGACTTGAAAATTTGTAAAATTGGAGTTTTAGAATATGTCACTTCTAGTGTTGGAAAAGGGAATTTTGACAACTGTCCAAGATCTGGGTAGAAACGGATTCCGGCGCTTTGGTATTACTCCCGGCGGAGCAATGGATTCATTTGCTGTTCGTCTCATAAATATTTTGCTTGGAAATGAAGAAAATGAACCTGTTTTAGAAATGCACTTTCCTGCTCCTGTATTTGAATTTGAACAAGATACCGTATTCGCTTTAGGCGGAGCCAATTTTTCAGCTCACCTGAACGAAGTTAAATTAGAAAACTGGCGGATAATCCGAGCAAAAGCAGGTAGTCGCTTAAGTTTTCTGCAAAGAATCTCTGGTGCAAGATGCTATTTGGCTGTTTGCGGTGGTTTTCAAACAGAAAAATGGCTTGGCTCGGCAAGCACAAATTTGACAATTGGCTTTGGGAAAAACTTACAAAAAGGAGATCGAATTTTTTTCAAAAATCCTAAGCCACCTCTTTCCGCTTTCTCTTCTGAAAAATCCGCAAGTCTCAAGACTTCTGTAAGTCTTCAAACTTCTGCAAATCTCAAAACTTCCGCTACTTCCAAAACTTTCGGGAATCTTGAGAGCTCTGAAGATTCTGGGACTGCTGATTCTTTAAGATTTAAGATTTCCCACAGGTTAATTCCAAGATACAGTCATTTTCCAACCGTCAGAGTCATTCCCGGAGCGGAATTCGACAAGCTAACAGCCATCAGCGTTGAAAATTTCCTCAAAAAAAGCTTTAAGGTATCGCATCTTTCTGACAGAATGGGCTTTCGTTTGGAAGGCGAACCGCTTTATTTGATTGACGAAAGTGAAAGAAGTTTCAAAGCTTCGATGGTATCTTCAGCAGTTAACTTCGGCACAATACAGCTTCTTGCCGACGGACAGATGGTTATATTGATGGCGGATCATCAAACTTCTGGCGGTTATCCACGCATCGCTCATGTTGTAGAGGTTGATTTACCCTTAGTTGCGCAGCTTAATCCAAATGATAAGCTCTATTTTCAGATGATTTCTAGGGAAGAAGCTGAGGAACTGCTTTCAATGAGAGAAAGGGATTTGAAATTTCTCAAATGGGCGGTGAAATTATGGCGCTGGTAGTTGATTTGAATTGCGACATGGGGGAAAGCTTCGGTGCATGGCGCATGGGATGTGACGAAAAACTAATGGATTATGTTTCTTCGGTCAACATAGCATGTGGGTTTCACGCAGGCGATCCCTCTGTCATCAGAAAAACCGTAGAGCTTGCAATAAGAAAAAATGTTGCCATCGGTGCACATCCTTCGTTTCCAGATCTGCAAGGTTTTGGTAGAAGAGAAATGAAAATGTCTGAACAAGAAATTTTCGACATAGTTTTGTATCAAGTTTCAGCTTTGAAAGGTATTTGTGAAGCCTTTGGTGGAAAACTCCATCATGTAAAACCACACGGCGCATTGTATAACCAAGCAGCTAAAAACCCTTCGGTAGCGAGAGCCATAGCAGAAGCTGTGAAAGCAATAGATTCTTCACTTGTGTTCTATGGACTTTCAGGAAGTCATCTTGTAGCAGAAGCAAGCAAGATCGGCCTTAGAACCGCCTCAGAGGTTTTTGCCGATAGAACTTATCAACCCGACGGAACTTTGACACCACGCCACTTTCAAAATGCCTTAGTCAAAAACACAGCCGAAGCAATAAAGCAAGTGCTTCAGATAGTAAAAACCCAAACCGTGACAGCAACGAACGGAGAAGTTATATCTCTCACTGCCGAAACCGTTTGTATTCACGGTGACAGTGAAAATGCACTCGAATTTGCAATTGCTATAAACTCAGAGCTACAAAAAAATGGCATTCAAGTTCAGACGATCATTTAAGTTTCGCATTGTTTTGTGTTTCAAAGCTCTCGAGTAATCCCTCTAACCTAATTCTTTAGTTACTGAAGACAAACCTTACGTCCATACAAAGCTAAACTAAAATTTGCCTTTTGCGTTAACTAGACTACAAAAACGTATTTTGTTTTTTCGAGAACAAATACCTAGACTTAAATACTATGAATACTTTACAAGCGATAATTTTAGGCATAGTTCAGGGTCTGACAGAGTTTATCCCAATCAGTTCGACAGCGCATCTCGTGTTTGCAAGTCGTTGGACAAATGTCTATAACGGTGATCCGCAAAAAGTTACGGCGACTATGGCTGTCATTCAGTTAGGCACTTTAGTTGCGGTTTTTGCCTATTTTGCATCGGATATACGGTCAATAGTGACAAGTTTTTTCAAGGACCACCTGCGTTTTTTAACCGGAAAAAATTTTTCAAATGAAAAAAATCCCACAAACCGGAACGAAGAAAAACTGATAAATCCGTCAGCAGAAAATCTATCAAAAACCGCTAAAAACCCTGAAAATCTAACGAAAAAAAATCATAAAAGAGAAAATCACATTGCCAAACAATTTCTTCGCCCTAGTTGGCTCTCCGACGAATCGTGGCTTGGATGGCTGATAATAATCGGCTCTATACCGATAGGTTTGTTCGGCATAGCTTTCAAAGAGATCATTGAAGGACCTGCAACGAAGAACCTATGGATTATTGCAACAATGATGGTTGTCGTCGGAATTCTTCTGGTGGTTGCCGAAAAAGTGGGAAGTCAAAAAAAGGATCTGAAAGACTTAGGTGTAAGCGATGCTTTGATAGTCGGATTTGCACAAGCCTTGGCACTAATCCCAGGAGCTTCACGTTCCGGTTCGACAATCATGGGCGGACTTTTTGCCGGACAAAAACGTGAAACCGCAGCACGCTTTTCATTTCTACTGATGATTCCAGCAATAACTTCCAGTGGTCTTCTCGAACTCAGAGAAGCCATATATCTACTTTCAAAAGATGATATTTTCGCGCTTTTTGTCGGAACACTCGTTTCCGGTGTAGTCGGCTATCTTTCAATTTGGTTTTTGCTTTCGTTTTTGAGAAAACATTCAACCGCAATTTTTATTGTTTATAGAGTGACGGTCGGAATCATAATTCTGGTTTTGCTGTGGCTGGGCATAATCTCACCACAAGTCTGAAAAAATTTTCGAGAAAAATTTTTAAAAGCAGTTGAAATAACAAGAATGAAATCCTAGTTTAGGTAAATAGGAGGATTTAACTGAATCAAATTTTATGAATCAAATCAGAAAAATCAAAAAAAATTGGGAGATAAAAAAACACGATCGAAACTTGGTAGAAACTTTTGCCACAGAACTTGGTGTTGAGCCACTTACAGCAGCACTTCTAATTTCACGCGGCTACGATACCACATCTAAAGTTGAAGAGTTCTTCCATCCAACACTGGACTCGCTTCATTCACCCTTTTTGTTAAAGGACATTGAAAAGGCGGTAGCACGAATTTTAGAGGCAATTGATAGACGGGAGAAAATTTTGATTTGGGGTGATTACGATGTTGACGGAACCACGGGAACTGTTATTTTACGAAAAGCATTTCGCAAGTTAGGTGTTGAAGTTGATTATTACATTCCGCATCGTGTTCAAGAGGGATACGGACTTAATTTGGAAGCCCTGAAAAAGAAAAAAGAAGAAGGCATTAAGGTTATAATCACGGTTGACACAGGCAGTTTAGCTTTCGAGGCAGCCGAATGGGCACGAAACAACGGTATTTGCCTGATAGTTACCGACCACCACATCATGGATAAAGACGAACACAAAAGCAAAGCCTATGCTTTAATCAATCCACATCAAAAAGATTGTCCTTATCCAAACAAGAAAATTGCTGGTGTAGGAGTAGCTTTCAAATTGGCTCAAGCCCTACTTGAAAGAAAAGGAGTTTCAGATCAACCATTTCTCAAACAACTTCTTGAGTTGGTCGCAGTAGGCACGATAGCCGATATAATGGAACTTACAGGTGAAAATCGCAGTATAGTAAAATTCGGTTTAGGAAAATTAAAAGAAACAGAAAACAAAGGTTTGAAAGCGCTGATTGAAGTAGCCGGATTAAAAAACAAACCTTCTTTAAGCTCTTATAACATTGGATTTCAGATTGCACCACGAATTAACGCTGCTGGTAGATTAGAACATGCAGGAATAGTCGTAAAGTTACTGGAAACAGATTCTGACGAAGAAGCACTTAAAATTGCAGAAATTTTGGATCGAACTAATAGAGAGCGTCAAGAGTTGCAAAATCGAATGGTTAAAGAGGCTTTCGAAGCCCTAGATGAATCCATCAAACCCCATAGTGAAATACCGTTTGCGATTGTGGTAGCCAACAAAAATTGGCATCGAGGCGTTGTCGGATTGGTAGCATCGAAAGTAACAGATGCTTATTATCGCCCAAGCTTCATGATTTCGATTGAAAACGACATCGGATATGGTTCGGCAAGAAGTATCGAAGAATTTGATGTCACAGAGGCACTCAGCAAAGCAAGCGATATTCTCATAAATTACGGCGGTCACAAACAAGCGGCAGGCTTCTCTATAAAAAGCGACTATATTTCCGCCTTCAAGAAAATTTTGAATGACTATGCTTCAAAGGTTTTGAAGCCAGAAAATCTAAATCCACGAATCATAGTGGATGCCCAGCTTTCTTTTAAATCAATTCATCCCAAACTTTGGCAAGAACTAACGAATTTCGAGCCTTTCGGCATCGGAAATCCAAAACCTGTTTTTCTCACCCGCTCGGTTAAAATAAACTCAAAAAAAGCCTATGATAAATACACTAAATTCGATTTAGCTGATAGAGAAGGAAAAAAACTTAATGCAATATTCTGGTCTGTAAACATGTTTCATGACTCCGGGAGGGAATTTTATTTAGCTGAAGGTCAAACCATTGATGTAGTTTACGAGCTAGAATTAAACGTCTGGAATGGATACAGTAGTTTCCAATTAAACATTAAAGATTTCAAGGATTCACAAACAAACAATGTATGATGAGTCGAATATTTTTTGCTTTTTTGATTTTACTCGCATTTAGTGCCAGTGATATGGCTCAGTCAAGTGACAGAATGCCGACGATAGGCGGGGTTTATGAAGTCGGGATAGGTTCTACCGACGAAAAACCTTTGATAGCTTACTTTGAGAGATTCGGTTACAGAGTCGGGAAAATCGGTTCTTTAAGCTCAGAAGAAGCGGAGAAGCTATATGGCGTTAAATCTTCCCTTAAGTCAATTCGTCTTTTTCACCAAGATTCCGACCACGGTTTGATTCGGATAATGGTTTGGGAAAAACCGATAAATGAGGGCTTAGGACTTTCGCCGATGAAAGTTTTGGGTAATCGGTGGGGAGCAATGCTAACGGCTGATATCTACAACATTCAAAATCATACTGAAGAAGCAATTGCACAAGGTATGCCGGTTTATTATGTTTCACCACAGCGGGCTGAAATCTACAAGCTTGAAAAACGCCCTATCCCGTTTTTGGAAAATTATCCAGCTGTGAGGGAAATGTGCTTGATTCAACCTTTGACACGCCAAATCATATTCCAAAGATTCGGTTACAACTTGCCATTTTACGGGAAAATCAACCTTGATTCGTTCTTCAAGTCCTCACAAATCACACACTTCGGAATGGTTATTTACAAAGATCAAGAAAATATTGACTTTTATGAGAAAGTCCTTGGTCTGCTGAAAACCAAAGAAGACCAGGATTATGTTTCAACTTACGACGATCCGTCCGCAAGAGCGATTTTCCAACTCGAAAAACATCAAAAATACGGCGTTACAGATTTTGACAATCCACGCAGTTCCAAAGATCCGATGAAAGCACTTTCCGGACGATTAAAAATCATCTGGTTTTCTCCTGATTCAAAACTTGAAGACAAATTTGCATACAGCAAACCCGGCAGTCTTGGTTATTCGCTTTACACCTATAAGGTTACCAACATTGAACATTACCATCGTAAAGTAAAAGAAAGTAAAGCTACAAATGTGACACCGATCTTGATGAATGAATTCGGTGAGAAAAGTTTTTCCTTCGTCGCTCCTGACGGCTATTTTTGGACGATTTTGGAATAGCCTTGGTAGATAGAAAACGCTTCTTGTCTCTGCGAGCGTTTTCACTAAAGCAACATTTTGGAATAGCCTTGGTAGATAGAAAACCCAAGATTGTAATCCATTCTTTGCAACTATGCTTTTTTAAGTTCGCTTTAAGTTGTAAACCACCTCGCAAACTCATTCAGTTTTCCAATAGCATCCAATTTATTTATGTCGCAAAACAACAATAAAAGACCTAGTTGCATGGTGTTTCAATTTCTTTTTTTAACAATTAAGCATTGTGGCAAGCGGAAGTTACAATCTAATTGATGAAAGTCAGCTGAGTTTGAACCTAAGCCTTAGAAAAAATCATGCGACTTCTTACGAAACTCAAAGCGGTTTTTCTATTCCCTCGATAAATGTTAAGATGAAAGTTTCAGTTTCCTATGGAGCTAGCTATAGAGAAATACAAGGTTGAGAATGAGCCTTATTATCTGCCGACCAAACATGAAATAGAGGTTTTTCAAGCTGCCTACGAAGCGAGACTCCCAGTGATGTTGAAAGGACCGACAGGATGTGGAAAAACTCGCTTCGTCGAATACATGGCATGGAGACTCGGAAGACCTTTGATCACTGTTGCATGTCATGAAGATTTATCATCGACGGATTTAGTTGGGCGTTTTCTTTTAGAGGGTGAAGAAACCGTTTGGCATGACGGTCCATTAACAAAAGCAGTTCGAATCGGAGCGATCTGTTATCTCGACGAGATCGTTGAAGCACGCAAGGATACTATCGTAATTATACATCCTTTGACTGACGACAGACGTCGCTTGCCTATTGAAAAACTCAGCATAATCCTAGAAGCGCCACCAGAATTCATGTTAGTAGTTTCTTATAATCCCGGCTATCAATCAATCTTGAAAGACTTGAAACAGTCAACACGTCAACGTTTTGTTGCAATGGAGTTTGATTATCCGGATTTGGAAGCAGAAACAGCGATAGTTGCACATGAAGGCGGGATTGACGAAGCTACAGCAAGAGACTTGGTTAGAATAGGGCAAAAGGTCCGCAACCTCCGTGGTCATGGACTCGAAGAAGGAGTTTCAACGAGACTGCTAATTTACGCAGCTCAACTGATAGCAAAAGGAATACCACCAGTTCAAGCTGCAGAAGTAGCTCTTTGCTCACCCATTACAGACGATAAAGAGCTTCAAAGAAGTATAAAGGAGATTATCACTACGATAATTTGAATGGAAAGCTCTAAACTTACGATCATCTGTCAAAAAGATAAAAGCATTAAGTTTAAGAAAACTTTTCCTTTCTTCTGTCTAGTAGAAGCTGAATCAAAACAAATTTACGCCTAGATGCTTTCCTATGATTCTAGTCAACTCAGAGTCCATTTGAAAGGTAGAACGTCCCACCCATCATCGTGCCACCCCTGGTAAATTACTGCTGCTATCAGATGCGGACAGGACAAATCTGACCTAGGATGTGCCTTTGCAATGGAAATCAACTGTTTTCTAGATATCATCTTTGCCCCTTCGATGATGAACTAGCCTATGAATCCGCCTTGATTGCCACCTCACATCGCCTGTGTAGTAGCGACGCGGTGTATGTGAGGCTGTGGGGTGATGCTTCGGTGCAGTCCTGGTGACGCTGGATTCCGAGCAGTCGTAGCATGGTTGCGTTCATCGTCTCCGTTTGCCTGCCTCAAATTAACGCTTTCCGTTACGGTAGTGCTATCGGTCGCGTTATGTTCATAGAAGAAAAAATTGTGAAATCTTGGCTATAGCTCCCCTTACACCCCCGACATCCTTACTCAGGCTACATCCTGAACACAAAGATCGCATTTGTCACATCTTCTGACGCAATGGCGTTATCCGAAAGCTAGTAATGTCATTTTGCGAGAACGGTGGACAATGGCAGGAGAGACCGATAAGCGGATGGAATTGGCCCGTAGAAAAACTTTGTCGTGATAAAATACAAGCATGGCTATCCGTCATCTGTTTAGTGAGCAAGAATAACAGTTGTGAGCTCATGATTTTCTATACAAGCCTTGTTCCGACAAAATTTCGACAGCTGGTTTCTCTGATTTCACTTTTTCCATTCTAACCTTCATGATCCTGTGCTTATCAACCTCCTCAACTTTGAAGATATGCCCGTTGAATTTTATCTGTTCACCTTTATCCAGAATTTTCCCGGCTTGGTCCATCAGAAATCCTGCGATTGTAGTGTAGTTTTCAGAAAGAGGTAAATTTAGACCTAATCGGCGGTTAAGGTCTCTGACGACTAAACTTCCATCGAGAAGATAGCTACCATCTGCCTCACAGATTATTTGTTCATTAACTTCTTCATCGTGTTCATCAGAAATATCGCCGACAATTTCTTCTAGCAAATCTTCAAGAGTTATTATTCCTTCAATTCCACCATGTTCGTCTATAACAAAACCAAAATGAAATTTCTCTTTTTGCATTTGCTTGAGAACATCTTCCAACTTTGCCTTGTCGATAACAAAGACTGGCTTTTGCAAAATCTTTTCTAAGCGAAATGATTTCGGGCGAAGTAAATAAGGCAAAACGTCCTTTGAATGTATGAAGCCGAGTATATCGTCAAGAGATTCTCCATAAACAGGCAGGCGCGAATATCCGTAGCGCTGAAAAGCTTTGACTATTTCTTCAAGCGAAAGCGTAGCAGGAATAGCAGCGATTTTCGTGCGAGGTACCATTGCTTCTCTAACAGTCGTATCTGAGAATTCAAAAACTTTATCGAGCAATTTGCTTTCCTCTTCCTTCAGATATCCACTTTCTAGTGAAATCTTGATTAAACGCCTGATTTCATCTTCCGTGTAGCTCGAACCGTGCTGACTCGCAGCTTGAAATCCAAGCAACCGAACGGTTTTTGTTCCCGTCCAATCGAGAAGTCTAATCGGATAGTAAAAAATTTTGTAAAAGAGTTGCATTGGAAGCGCAACAAACAAAGCAACTCTTTCGGCTATCTCCAAAGCCATTGTTTTCGGAGCCAGTTCACCAAATACTATGTGCAGAAAAGTGATTATCGAAAATGCTAACGCAAATGAAATAGTATGAATCACAGTTGGAGAGGTTAATGCTTCTAAACCTGTAATCTGTGCCAGCTGCATAAGCGGATAATGAATCATTCGGGCAACAGCTGGTTCTCCGATCCATCCGAGACCTAATGAAGCAATCGTAATGCCCAATTGGGTCGCAGAAATATAAGCATTCAGGTTGTTCAAAATCTCGAGAAGTCTCTTAGCCGATGCTTTCCCCTCCGCTGCTAAAGACTCAATGCGAGATTTTCTAACTGCTACCAATGCAAATTCGCTGGCAACGAAAAAGCCATTTGCAGCTACTAGCAAAACAACCAGCAAGATATTAGTTAAGGAATGGGTTATCGCCAAAGAATCATTCGCTGTTATAATCTCGAACAGAAAGAATTTACTGGCAGGATCGTCCATTTTCGCTCAACCAAATAAAACGAGGATTCTTATTTTCCTTGAAATTATACCACGATTCAAGTAAGATTTGAATTCTTGAGCGAGCTACAGAAAATTATATTTGCCTTATAGTTTGAGGATTTCACACTGCGATTTTGTTCTTATACTTCCATTCATCATTGAATCCGATTCTGTTTGTGCGAGGATTTGATTCTGTTGAAACCTCATGTTATATTGCTTCTTCACGATTCTTGTAGCGAAGGGTCAAGGCGATGTCAGGACATTCAAAGTGGCATAGCATTAAGCATAAAAAAAGCATCATAGACGCAAGGCGTGGCAAAATCTTCACAAAACTCATAAGAGAAATCACGGTTGCTGCACGCGTTGGTGGTAGTGGTGATCCGAACGTAAATCCACGCCTTAGAAAAGCCATAGCTGATGCCAAAGCCCAAAACATGCCAAACGAAACAATAGAACGTGCCATAAAGCGAGGTACTGGCGAAATCGAAGGCGAACATTACGAAGAAATCACTTACGAAGGCTTCGGGATTGGTGGAGTTGCAATGCTTATAGAAACAATGACGGACAACCGAAATCGCACGGTTGCCGAACTCAGACATTTACTTACAAAACACGGTGGAAGTTTGGGAGAAGCCGGCTCGGTTTCGTGGATGTTTGAGAAAAAAGGTTTGATTGTAGTCGAAAGGTCTGCAAAACCTGAAGATGAGCTTTTAGAGCTTGCAATAGAAGCAGGCGCTGACGATATGAAAACTGAAGAAGATGTTTATGAAATCTATACTTCGCCTGAAAACTTCGAAGCAGTTGAAGAAGCCATAAAACGCGCTGGAATTACACCACGCATGGCTGAAATTTCTATGATCCCGAAAACTTACGTAAGACTGGAGGGTGAAGATGCTAAGAAAATGATCAAACTCTACGAAGTGATTGAAGATCACGATGACGTTCAAAAGGTTTATGCAAACTTTGATATAGACGAATCAGAGCTCGATTGAAAGTGAGGGTTTTAGGGATTGATCCGGGAAGCGAAACGCTTGGTTGGGGAATCGTTGAAGGCGACAGTCTCAAATATCATCTCGTCGAATACGGAACGATAAAATCCAACAGGCGCGACAAATTTTCTAAGAGACTTTTGAGAATCTTCGACGGTGTTGCCGACATAATTTGGAAATTTGAACCGAAGATTCTCTCGATAGAAGAAACTTTTTATGCTGTCAATGTTGAAGTTGCATTAAAACTCGGTCAGGTTCGCGGAATTGTGATGCTGGCCGGCGAAAAGGCAGGTTTAGAAATAGCCGAATACCCACCGAGACTTGTAAAGCAAACAATCGTAGGATATGGAAATGCCGAAAAACAGCAAGTTCAAGAGATGGTTCGCATTTTATTGAAACTCAAGGAAAAACCTGAACCACACGATGCTGCCGATGCTTTGGCCTTGGCAATTTGTCATTTACACGTGAGTAACCTGAAAAAACTTAAATAGGAAAATCCAACTTCTAAGTTTTTATCGCATTTGATTTGTCCTTGATCTCGGTTGTTGGAACAGGCATTCTTTTAGAAATAGGAACTATAGCATCGGGCTTTGTTAATTCTTCGATGGTATGAGGAATTTCATCAAGATGAAGTCTAATGAATTCAAGAAAATTCTGAAACTCCCTTTGCATCGCAAGCATCTTTTCACGCATGTTCAAAATTATTTCAACACCAGCAAGATTCACTCCCAAATCGCGCGTCAGCGAAAGAATTAGCTCAAGCCTTTCTAAGTCTTCATCTGTGTAAAGGCGTGTATTCCCTTCAGAACGAGAAGGTTTCAAAAGCCCTTCACGTTCATAAAGCCTAAGAGTCTGCGGGTGGATGTCGAAAAGCTCTGCAACAGTGCTTATTGTGTATGTTTTAACCTTTTTCTTCTTCATTTTTCACTCTAGTCCCATCTCTTTTCGCGGATTCTCAGGATTAAGTTTCTCGAACTGCCGTAAAAGTTCCTTTGTTTCTTCTGAAATCACCTTGGGTAGCTTTATCTGAACCTCAACATATTGATCACCGCGCAAATTGGGGTTTCTCAACGAGGGAACCCCTCTACCGCGTAAGCGAAATCTTTGTCCACTTTGCGTGCCGGGAGGGATTCTTAACTGCGCTTTTCCTTCAATCGTCGGAACTTCAATTTTCGCACCTAAAACAGCTTCTGGAATTGTGATAGGAACGGTAACGTAAATGTTGTCACCTTTGCGCGTGAAATACTTATGATTGCTTACGTTTGTGATTATGTATAAATCGCCAGGTTCGCCACCTAATCTACCAGCATGCCCTTTTTTCGGAACTCTCACGCGAGAACCAGTATCAACACCTGCGGGAATTCTAACCTTAACTTGTTCGGTTTTCGGTATGGTACCCTTGCCTTGACAAACTGAGCAAGGTTGGCGACGCCTGCCTGTACCAGCACAATCCAAACAGATTTGAGAAAATTGAAGTCTTGCACCGAATTTTGCAACCCTTCCACTACCGTTGCATGTTGAGCATGTCACAAGCGGACCACCCGTATCACCAGCTCCTTGGCAACGTGGACACTGCTCGCTTCGATTAACTGTTATGTTCGTTGTCAAACCCTTAACAGCTTCGTCGAAACTTAAAGCTAGAGGCAGTTCTATGTCCTCGCCTCTTTTAGGCATCGGTTTTGGTGGCTCAGGTTCACGTTTTGAGCTACCACCGAAAAGTTCAGAGAAAATATCTCGAAAAGTTGACCCTGCTGAGCTAGTGCGGGTGCCAAAATCGCCGAAATCCCAACTGAAATTTGAAAAATCGAAATTTATCCCTCCTCCTGAAGCTTTGGCCCCGGCACCGAAGGGAGCATCTGGGTCTAAGTTCTCATTGTAATAGCCGAATCTGTCATAGATTTTTCTCTTTTTCTCATCCGAAAGAATATCGTAGGCTTCCTGAATTTCCTTAAACTTTTCTTCCGCTATCTTGTCGCCTGGATTTACGTCAGGGTGGTATTTTCTCGCCAGACGACGGTAGGCTTTCTTGATTTCATCCGGCTTTGCGTCTTTTTTTACACCGAGAATGCTGTAATAATCTTTATTCGTCGACATCTTGACCGATCAAGAATTTTTGCCAGAACTGGGGTTATTTTTGTTTGAAATAACCCCAGTTCTATTAGAAATTATTACTTCTTGCCTTCTTCAACATCAACGTATTCGGCATCGATTACGTTATCATCGTTACTAGTAGAAGAGTCCGAACTGCTAGATGCACTTTGCGATTGTCCTTTGGTGTTACCAGACGAAGAAGTAGATGTTTGTTGATACAGCACCTCTGCAAGCTTATACGAAGCGCTTTGCAGGCGGTTGTATGCGTTATTTATCGTGTTCACATCATTGCTGTTTAGAGCAGATTTTGCTTCAGAAAGAGCTGATTCTAATTCGCTTATGGCACTTGAATCGAGTTTTGAACGATTTTCATTAAACGTCTTTTCAACAGAGTAAACAAGCCCGTCTAGACGATTTCTAGCTTCAACAGCTTCTCTTCTTTTCGCATCTTCTGCCGCATGAGCTTGGGCTTCCTTTATCATTCTATCAATTTCTTCCTGTGTCAAACCCGACGATGAGGTTATGGTTATTTTCTGTTCGCGACCCGTTCCTAAGTCGCGTGCAGAAACGTTCACTATTCCGTTCGCGTCAATATCGAATGTAACTTCTATCTGCGGAACACCGCGAGGTGCAGGCGGAATGCCGACAAGATGGAATCTACCTAGCGTCTTGTTATCTGCTGCCATCGGCCTTTCACCTTGTAAAACATGGATTTCGACAGAGGTTTGATTGTCAGAGGCAGTCGAGAAAATTTCCGATTTCCTAGTTGGAATTGTAGTATTGCGAGGAATCATCGGTGTCATAACTCCACCGAGAGTTTCGATTCCCAACGTCAAAGGTGTAACATCTAACAAAAGTATATCGGTCTTTTCACCAGCCAAAACCCCAGCTTGAACTGCAGCACCGAGAGCAACAACTTCGTCAGGATTAACCGACTTGTTAGGTTCTTTGCCGAAGAATTCTCTTACCATCTGCTGGACTTTCGGTATGCGAGTTGAACCTCCAACCAAGACAACTTCATCAATTTTGTCTCTTGTAAGTCCAGCGTCTTTCAAAGCTTGCTCAACGGGTGGTATCAAACGTCGGAGAACTGGTTCTGCTAATTGCTCGAATTTAGCTCTTGTAAGTTTCATCAAAAGATGCTTCGGTCCTGAAGCATCTGCGGTGATAAAGGGCAAGTTTATTTCGGTCTCCATCATCGAAGACAATTCAATCTTGGCTTTTTCAGCTGCCTCTTTCAATCTTTGTAGAGCCATCTTGTCTGTCGAAAGGTCTATGCCTTGATCCTTCTTAAACTCCTCGATTATCCACCGAATTAAAACTTCATCAATATCATCACCACCGAGGTGAGTATCTCCATTTGTAGCTTTCACCTCTACAACACCTTCCCCAACTTCCAATATGGAAATATCGAAAGTTCCACCGCCGAAATCAAAAACGGCTATAATTTCATCTTTCTTTTTGTCAAGTCCATAGGCCAAAGCAGCAGCAGTAGGTTCGTTGATTATGCGAACAACGTCCAAACCAGCTATCTTGCCAGCATCTTTTGTCGCTTGACGTTGTGCATCGTTAAAATAAGCTGGAACCGTTATAACAGCCTTTTCAACCTTCTGACCTAAATAGTCTTCAGCCGCCTTTTTCAGCTTCTGCAAAACCATTGCTGAAATCTCAGGCGGAGCATAGAGTTTTCCCTGAACTTCAAATCGAACGTCACCGTTCGGGGCTTTAGTTACTTTGTAGGGAACTTGCTTGATTTCTTCTGTAACTTCATCATAACGACGACCAATAAATCTTTTGACCGAATATAAAGTGTTCTCCGGATTAGTCACAGCCTGTCTTTTTGCAAGCTGTCCAACCAACCGATTGCCATCTTTTGTGAATGCAACAACTGACGGAGTTATGCGACTACCTTCTTCATTGGGTATTACAACTGGCTCGCCGCCTTCCATCACGGCAACCACCGAATTTGTTGTTCCTAAATCAATTCCTATTATCTTGCTCATCTTTTCTCTCCTTAAAAAGACTTATTTTTATGATTCACCAATTTTTAATATAGAACTTGAGTGTATCATTGTCAAGTTTTTTTAGTAAGGTTTTTCATATTTTCTCAAAACTTGATCTTCCTTTTCTTCCTGTTTTATTAACCTTGCTACGTGGAAAATATAATGAAAGCCCGAAACAACCGCTAGTGAAACAACTAAGAAATAAACGGTTGGCAAATAGAAGCTAAAGCCTGAAACGTTTGCAAAAAGAATCAAAGAAACTGCCGTTACTTGAACAAAAGTGCTGAGTTTTCCCAAAATAGAGGGTTTGAATTTTCTGAAACCTGTTATTATGAAGATTGAAATTGCGACCGCCAAAATGAGTATATCCCTTCCAATCACGGTAGCGGCTACCCAAAAAGGAACCGGAAGATGCTTGACAGGCTGTAGAAAACTTGGCATTGAAAGAACTATAAAAGCAACGGTCATTAAAAGTTTGTCAGCTATCGGGTCTAGAATCGTGCCTAATTCGGACTTCTGGTTGTATCTGCGTGCAATCAGCCCATCAATTCCATCCGAAACCCCTGCTATCAGAAAAACCACTAAAGCTAAGACGCTGTAGCCATAATAAAGAAGACAGGCAAATACAGGTATCAAAGCCATTCTCAAAAAAGTAAATAAATTCGGGATTGTTAGAATGTCAGAGGAAGCCATATCACTTCAGGGAATTTTACTTTCTGTTGAAAATTTTTGATGCAGGGGAAACTCGGGAAGAATTCCAAAAAACGAAACAAATTTTTAGTTTTGCTTGGAACTCAAATAGGAGCCTAAGGATTAAAACTCAAAATTTTCGAGGTTACGAATTTTCAGAATCTTTTCTAAGCTCTGTTCTTAAGATCTCAACTTCTTTTACGAATTCCTCGACTATGTTCTCTCCCGCAACTTTTCTCATCGGAACACCATTTTTGAAGATCATTCCCACCTGTCGCCCGAAAGTTATGCCCAATTGAGAATCATGAGCTTCACCAGGACCGTTTACAGCACAGCCCATTATTGATAGACGAAGTGGTTCTTCGATATGTGCAAGTCGTCTTTCTATCTCGGTTACAATTTCAACAAAATTGTCAATATCGAGTCTGCCGCATGTTGGACATGCAACAACGGTCACGCCTCTTTTCCTCAGTTCAAGACTTCTCAAAATCTCCCATGCAACTCTAACTTCTTCAACAGGTTCAGCTGCAAGACTGACTCTGATTGTATCTCCAATCCCTTCATAGAGCAGAATTCCTAAACCGATCGCCGATTTAATCGTTCCACTAAACGGAGTTCCCGCTTCGGTAACTCCTAAGTGCAAAGGATATTCGACTTTTTTCGCCATCAACCGATAAGCTTCTACCGTTCGAACCACGTCCGATGCTTTTAAAGAGATGACTATGTCGGTAAATCCTAAATCCTCCAGTATTCTTACGTGACGCATTGCCGATTCAACCATCGCTTCTGGCGTTGCAGTCCCGTATTTCTTTAGTAAGTCTTTTTCGAGTGAACCACTGTTCACGCCAATCCTAATAGGAACTTTTTGTGCTTCTGCCGCTCTTACAACTTCTCTAACTCTTTCTATCGAACCGATATTACCGGGATTGATCCGCAATTTGTCAACACCAGCCTCCAGAGCCATCAAAGCGAGCTTGTAATGAAAATGAATATCTGCAACGAGTGGAATCTCGACTCTTTTGCGAATTTCTTTCAAAGCTACAGCTGCCTCCTTATCGGGAACGGCGACACGAACTATCTCGCATCCCGCTGCAACCATTTCTTCAATTTGTTTTACCGTTGCGCCAACATCAGTAGTATCAGTTTTTGTCATTGATTGCACCACGACAGGCGCGCCACCACCGATTTGAACATTTCTCACCTTTACAGCTTTCGACTTCCTTCTTTCCATAAAAGAAAAGATTACAACTTTAACGGCGAAATTTCCAATTAATTTTCTTTGCCCCGATTAGTCTGTTTTGTTCTTGTTTCTGCATTTTTAAGAAAAAAATCAAAAAATTTTTAACTAAAAATAAAAAATTAGTGACAAAAGATGAATTTCTTGTTACAATTTTAGTAGTAACGACTTAAAATTATGAGCAATTCTTCATAAATAGCTTGAAGTATGCAAAGCAGATTTTAATTCACTTTTCCGAAAAAAATCTGCTTTTTTACATGGGGCTATTTATGAAGAGATTTTTACGTCTTGCAAAAAAAGAAGAGAGGAAAATTAGAAAGATGGTAGCAACGAAACAGATGACTTTGCAGGAAAGGATATTTCAAATTGATCAGATTCAGGCTCGCCGATTTGCAAAGTTAACTGGCGAAGCTCTGGAAATAGCAACTGAAGGTATCATCCGGCATCTTCGCGCATGTGCGAAGATGGATGTAAACCCTGATGCTTCCGCCATTCGAGAAATCATTGATGATGCCTTGAATGGAAGGAAGGTCTTTGCCGAAGATACCGCTGATTTGCGCTCAGTATTCTGAACTAATAATTCTTTTGCTCTTTTAATAAACGGGCTACCAAAGTAGCCTGTTTTTTTTTATTACACATCAATCGCACGAATTAAGAATAATCTCGAAAATCTAAGAAAACCAGTTTGCCAGTCGCCTTTTTGAGAAAGATCAATAAGCTACTGAAAGTTTATTTTCTTTGTAAAAAAGGCTAGAGCTTTTCCCAAAGTCTCTAGCCTTTCCACGAAAAATCACGAATTTAAAGGAGGAAGTTCCCACCGTTAGACATCGTAGTCTTCGTCGGTATCACTTCCATGAATATACGTTTCTTCTATTTCATCGAAATAATCAGTTTCCTCTCCAAATGATTCAGTTTCCTCCATTTCACCTTCATCTACTTCGACCAGCGGTATACCTGTATCCATTCTGTTGATTTCCAAACCAGATATTACACTTGCCATCATCTCATCGTATTCGTCGGGTTCTTTCCTGTTCATTGTTGGATCATCCTCTATTTGAATGTTGCGATAGCGTTTCATACCAGTTCCTGCTGGTATCAAACGCCCTACGATAACGTTTTCCTTTAGACCGCGCAGATAATCAATTCGCCCGGAAACAGCCGCTTCTGTCAGAACACGCGTTGTTTCTTGGAAAGAAGCCGCCGAGATAAAGGAATCCGTCGAAAGCGAAGCCTTCGTAATACCCAAAAGCATCGGTTCGGCCGTAGCAGGCTTACCACCACGCTCAATAACGCGACGGTTTTCTTCTTCAAAACGAAATCGATCAACTTGTTCGTCAATCAAAAATTCCGTATCTCCAACATCCTTAATGCGAACCCAACGAAGCATCTGACGAACAATAACTTCTATGTGCTTGTCGTTGATATTGACTCCTTGTAAACGGTAAACCTCTTGAATTTCATTTACGAGGTATTCTTGAAGTTTTTCAACTCCAAGCACGCGCAAGATATCATGTGGGTTGAGCGGACCATCCATCAAAGGTTCACCAGCTTTGACTCTATCACCTTCCTGAACATTCACATGCTTACCACGTGGAATGTCATATTCACGTTCGCTACCGTCATCACCGACAATTACTATTCTTCGTTTACCTTTGGTAATTTGAACGAGTTTTACGACTCCATCAACTTCAGACATCACTGCCGTTTCAGCAGGTCTACGTGCTTCGAAAAGCTCTACGACACGCGGCAAACCGCCAACGATGTCTTTGGTCTTTCTGGTTTCACGCGGAATCTTTGCCAATACTTCGCCAACTTTGACCTCTGCTTCATCTGCAACCATTAGGTTCGCTTTTATCGGAAGTGGATAAGACCTTAAAAGTTTGTTGGTATTCGGATCGCGCACTTCAATTCGCGGCTGATACTTTTCATCACAGTCTCTGACAACTAAACGTTTCAAACCTGTTACCTTATCAACATCTTCATCAACAGTCTTGCCTAAAATTATGTCTTGATACTTAACCTTTCCAGAAACTTCCGTCAAGATTGAAAAGGTATATGGGTCCCAAATCGCCAAAACATCACCTTCTCGGACTTTTTGACCGTCTTCAACTTTTACGTGAGCACCGTAAACAATCTGATAACGTGCGATCTCACGCCCTCTCTGATCAATTATCATCAAATCAGCCTGACGTCGAACGGCAATTTTTTCACCGTCAGGATTGACAATCAATTTCAAATCGTCAGAATACTTGACAGTTCCATCAATCGAAGCAATGTGCTTAGTTTCATGTTCAAGTTGAGCCGTTCCACCGACGTGGAAAGTTCTCATCGTCAACTGAGTCCCAGGCTCACCAATACTTTGCGCTGCAATGATTCCGATTGCTTCACCGATTTCAACCGTCTTTCCAGTTGCAAGGTTTCTTCCATAGCACTTTACGCAAACACCGCGTCTAGTTTGGCAAGTTAAAACCGAGCGAATCTTTACAGACTTCAAACCCGAAAGCTGAACTTTTTGAGCCAGATCCTCGTCAATTTCCTGGTTGGCTTTAACTATAACAGTTCCATCAACTGGATCAACTATATCCTCAAGCGCCGTCCTTCCGATAATACGGTCTCGCAGGGACTCAACTTCTTCACCGTTACGAATAATAGCTTCTGCCAAGATTCCTTTCAGAGTTCCACAGTCATATTCGGAAACTATAACGTCTTGAGCTACATCAACAAGGCGCCTGGTAAGATAACCTGAATCTGCCGTTTTCAAAGCTGTATCTGCGAGACCTTTTCTCGCTCCGTGAGTCGAGATAAAGTATTGCAAAACATTCAAACCTTCGCGGAAATTAGCAACAATCGGTGTTTCTATAATTTCTCCCGAAGGTTTTGCCATCAATCCTCTCATTCCTGCAAGTTGACGAATCTGAGCTTCAGAACCTCTTGCACCAGAATCGGCCATCATCAATATCGGATTCAACTCATTTCTAGCTTTTTCGCGCTCATCCATAGCTTTGAACATTTCACGCGCAACTTCGTCGGTTACCTCAGACCAAATCGCAGTAACCTTGTTGATTCTTTCAAGATTTGTTATAGTTGCTTCTTCATATTGCTTTTGAAGTTTTGCAACCTCTTCGTATGCCCTCTCGATAATTTCTTTCTTATTCGGTGGGGTTACCATGTCATCAATACCAATGGAAACTCCCGACTTGGTTGCGTAGAGAAAGCCTATAGATTTCAACTCATCAAGCAAAGCAACCGTTTTTTCTTGTCCTAATCTCAAAAAAGCGAAACTTACAAGTGACTGCAACCCTTTCTTTTTCAAAGTTCCATTGATGAAAGGCATTCCATATTGCATGAGACGTTCGTTGAAAACAACTCTGCCTACAGTTGTCTCAATGATTCTGTTATCGCACTTGTGTATTTGCGCACGCATCACGTCTTGCGGATTATGCTCTTTTTCCAAATCTATCAAATCACCAGTGTAACGAAGTTTTATTTTTGTCTGTGTTTCGACAACTTTCGCATCCAGCGCCAGCAGAACTTCTTCGATTGAGCTGAATACTTTATTTTCACCCTTTAAGCCATTGCGTGGTCTGGTCATGTAGTAGCAACCCAAAACTATGTCTTGAGTAGGAACAGCAATCGGCTGTCCATTTGCTGGCGATAGAAGATTTTCGGTCGAAAGCATCAAAATTCTTGCTTCCATTTGTGCTTCTGGTGAAAGCGGAATATGAACCGCCATTTGATCGCCATCAAAATCCGCATTAAACGCTGTGCAAACTAAAGGATGAATCTTAATAGCTTTTCCTTCAACCAAAACAGGCTCAAAAGCCTGGATTCCAAGCCTGTGAAGCGTCGGAGCACGATTGAGTAAAACAGGATGTTCTTTTATGACCTCTTCAAGAATGTCCCAAACAACTGGCTCTTGCCTTTCGACCATTTCACGCGCCTGCTTAATTGTGGCCGCAAAGCCTTCCTGTTCAAGTTTGTTGTAAATAAAAGGCTTAAAAAGCTCAAGAGCCATTTTTTTCGGCAATCCACACTGATGAAGTTTCAGTTCAGGTCCGATGACTATGACAGAACGACCTGAATAGTCAACTCTTTTCCCAAGCAAATTCTGGCGAAAACGTCCCTGCTTGCCTTTCAAAGAACCAGACAGTGATTTCAACGGACGATTGTTAGCTCCACGCAAAACGCGACCTCTTCTACCGTTATCGAGTAAGGCATCAACAGCTTCTTGCAGCATTCTTTTCTCATTACGAACTATAACCTCGGGTGCGCGAAGCTCTATGAGTTTTTTCAAACGGTTGTTGCGGTTAATTACACGACGATAGAGATCGTTCAAATCTGAAGTAGCGAATCTACCGCCATCCAAAGGCACAAGTGGTCGAAGTTCAGGCGGTAAAACCGGAATAACATCAAGTATCATCCATTCAGGCTTGTTCCCTGAACGCAGAAAGGAATTTGCTACCTTAAGTCTTTTCGCATACTTGAGTTTTTTCTGCTGAGAAACTTCGTCCTTCATTTTCTGACGAAGATCAGCTACTAGTTCCTCTATATTGATTTTCATTAACAACTCTTTGATAGCCTCCGCACCCATTTTGGCGACGAAGCCACGTGGGTACTCACGCATCAAAGAGCGATATTCTTCCTCTGTTAAAAGCTGTTTTTCCCTTAAACCTGGAACATCACCCGGATCAATGACGATGTAATTTTCAAAGTAGAGAACCCTTTCTAAGTCCCTTAAAGAGATGTCCAATAAATGCCCGATTCGCGAGGGCAAGCCTTTGAAGAACCATACGTGAGAACAGGGACTTGCAAGCTCAATATGTCCAAGCCTTTCACGACGCACTTTCGATTGTGTGACTTCAACACCGCATTTATCGCAGATGACGCCACGATGCTTCATCTTTTTATACTTACCGCACAAGCATTCCCAATCGGCTATTGGACCGAATATCTTTGCGCAAAACAACCCATCTCTTTCGGGCTTGAAAGTGCGGTAGTTTATCGTTTCAGGCTTCGTGACTTCGCCGTATGACCATGATCGAATCTTTTCAGGTGATGCCAAACTTATTCTGATGGCTTCAAAGTTCGGTGTCAGTTTCGATTTTTCTTGCCTTGCCGTGTTCATCTCTCTATACTCCGTTAAAAAAAGAAAATTTTTGACTTCGGGATTATTCTCCCGTGACAACGTTTATTACTTCGCCAATGCTGGCTTGTTCTTCTTCAGGACTGATCTTTTCGATCAATTCAACGTCCAAACACAAACTCTGTAATTCTCTAACAAGGACGTTGAAAGACTCAGGGACTCCAGGCTGGAAGTCCACATCGCCTTTGACGATGGATTCGTAAATCTTCGATCGCCCCGTAACATCGTCAGATTTGCAAGTTAGTAATTCCTGCAAGATATGAGCAGCACCGTAAGCTTCCAAAGCCCAAACTTCCATCTCTCCGAATCTCTGGCCACCAAACTGAGCCTTTCCGCCCAAAGGCTGTTGAGTGATAAGCGAATAAGGTCCGATTGAGCGTGCATGTATTTTATCGTCAACAAGGTGAGAAAGTTTCATCATGTAGATGTAACCAACAGTCACCTTCTGCTCAAAAGGTTCCCCAGTCAAACCGTCATAAAGTCTTGTCTTGCCTGAAGGTCCGACTGCATGCGGTAAACCTAATTCATCAAATTTTTGATTGGCTTTTCTGATATATTTTTTGATTTCTTCTTCACTTGCACCATCGAAAACAGGGCTGGCAAAGTAAAGTCCTAAGACTCTAGCTGCCCAACCCAAATGAGTTTCAAGAATTTGCCCAACATTCATTCGACTGGGCACACCCAACGGATTCAGAACGATGTCAACCGGAGTGCCATCAGGTAAATAAGGCATATCTTCTTCGGGTAGGATTCTGGCAATAACCCCCTTATTTCCATGACGCCCAGCCATCTTATCACCAACAGAAAGCTTTCGCTTCATGGCAATGTAAACTTTAACCATCTTAATGACACCTGGCGGCAGTTCATCACCTTGCTTAAGTTTGGTGATTTTCTCCTCGTAAATATCAGTCAAAATCTCTATCTGACGCTCCGTGCGTTTTTCATATTCTTTTATTTCTGCTGCAACATCTATGTTGACACCTGCAAGCTTGGCTTTTTTCAAAAGCTTTATATCAACACCTTCAAGCATCTCGCGAGTTATCTTGGTCCCTTTAGGGATAATTACCTCTTTACCGCTCTTGAGGTCTTCTGCAAGCTTTCTGCCTATGAAGATTTCATAGATACGCTCATTGCGTTGTTCTAAAAGTATCCTAACTTCATCTTCGAGGTCTCGCTTTAAAGCTTCTTCTTGTTGCTGTTCAATCAAAAGAGATCTTTTGTCTTTTTCTTGTCCTTTTCTTGTGAAAACTCTAACATCAACGACAGTTCCTTCAATACCTGGCGGGCAAACTAGAGAAGCATCTTTGACATCGCCAGATTTCTCGCCGAAAATTGCACGAAGCAATTTTTCTTCAGGTGTCAGTTGAGTTTCTCCCTTCGGAGTAACCTTTCCGACCAGAATTGAACCAGGCTTAACATAAGCACCGATTCTGATGATGCCGGATTCATCTAAATCTCTAAGTAAAGCCTCGCTTACATGCGGAATATCACGAGTTATTTCCTCTGGGCCAAGCTTCGTATCTCTGGCTTCTATTTCCAATTCTTCGATGTGAATCGAAGTGTAGTAATCTTCTTTTACGAGACGTTCTGAAACCAAAATAGCGTCTTCAAAGTTATAGCCACGCCAAGGCATGAAAGCTACGAGAACATTTCTTCCAAGCGCAAGCTCACCCCTATCGGTGCAAGGACCGTCGGCGATGACTTGTCCTTTCTTAACCCTCTCACCAACCCTGACGATCGGCCGTTGATTTACGCAAGTGTTTTGATTGGAACGTTCAAACTTTAACAAAGGATAAATATCAGCCGTCACTTCACGGGAAATCGTTCCATCAACGTTGTGATCGGCCTTGACGATGATTCTTTCTGAATCAACATAATCAACTACACCATCGCGCTTTGCAACGACAACCGCACCTGAATCGCGTGCGGCAATTTTTTCCATTCCCGTTCCGACGTATGGAGCTTCAGGACGAAGCAACGGAACAGCCTGACGCTGCATGTTTGAACCCATCAAAGCGCGATTTGCGTCATCGTTTTCAAGGAAAGGAATCAGCGATGCAGCAACTGAAACAAGCTGTTTCGGTGAAATATCAATGAATTGAATCTCATCACGGCTGGCGGTAATAAACTCGCCTTTCTTGCGAGCAATGTTTCTTTCGTTTATTATGTATCCGTTTTCATCAAGCTCTATGTTCGCCTGCCCAATGATGTATTTGTCTTCTTCCCAAGCTGTCAAATAAAACGGATAAGACTCGTATTCGGCAGGCGTGCCGCCTTTTTCCTGAACCTTTTTGTTTTCTTCTTCTACTTCCTCAAGCGGAACATGATCTTTCGGTTTGTATTTAGTGTCGCCACCATTTAGAATTCTCACGTATTCTACAACCCTTCCGTTTTCGACCTTGCGGTAAGGCGATTCAATGAAACCGAATTCATTGATTCGCGCATAGCAAGCAAGCGAAGAAATCAAACCGATATTTGGACCTTCTGGTGTTTCAATCGGACAAATCCTCCCATAGTGTGTCGGATGCACGTCGCGAACCTCAAATCCAGCTCTTTCACGCGAAAGCCCACCAGGTCCCAAAGCCGAAAGACGTCTCTTGTGAGTGATTTCAGAAAGCGGATTTGTCTGATCCATGAATTGACTTAGCTGAGACGACCCGAAGAATTCCTTGAGCGCTGCGGTTATCGGCTTAGCATTAAGCAAATCATGAGGCATCGTAGCAAGCATGTCCTGCTGGATGGACATTTTTTCCTTTATCGAACGTTCCATTCTTTCTAAAGCTGTACGAAGTTGGTTTTCTAAGAGTTCTCCAACCGATCTGACACGACGATTGCCGAGATGATCTATGTCATCTTGAGTGTAATTTTCCGGATCAGATTTCATCCTCAAAAGATAGTGAATTACTTCAATAAAGTCGTTCGGCTCAAGAACAGGCTCATCGAGCTTATCTCTTTCGGGTCTGCCCATTTTGATATTGAACTTCAAGCGTCCAACTCTAGAAAGATCAAACCTTCTTGAATCGAAAAATGTTGTATCCAGAAGTTTATATGCCGATGGAATAGTAGGCGGATCGCCAGGACGAATTTTTCTGTAAATATCCAAAAGTGCATCTACGGGTTTTTTTATTGAGTCCTTCTTCAAGGTCAAAGAAATTATTGGACCTATTTCGTCCTTCTCAGGGAAGAAAACTTCAAAGCCTTGAACCTCTTCTTCTATTGCCTGCTGAAGTTTTGCGGCTGTAAGCTCATTGTTTGATTCCAAAATTACTTCACCTGTCTCGGTGTTGACTATATCGGAAAGGGCAAAAGCTTCTTGGAAACTTCCTTGTGTAACTTCGACTTCCTTTATTTTTGCTTTTCTTAATTCCCTAAGGGCAGATTCGGTAATCTTCCTTCCTGCATGAACTAAAATCTCTTTCCCGATCTTAATGTCTTCTGCTGCCTGCATTCCGACAAGATGAGTCTTTCCACTTTCTTTAACCTTTACGAACAATCTCCCTTTTTCGATGCGGACCTCATCAGCAACATAGAATAACCTGAGTATATCTGTATCGGTGAAAGAAACATTTTTGATGAATTCTTCGAGAGCGTTATCTGGTAGATTTTTCAGACTTATTTGCTTAGCTTTTTGCTCAAACCAAATTCCAAGAGCCCGCAGAAAAGTACTAGCTATAAGCCTTCGTTTCCCTAGTTTTGCATGCAAAATGTTCTTTTCGTCAAAATCAAACTCAATCCACGAACCACGATATGGAATGATTTTAGAGACGTAGACACCATTTTCGATTTTGAAAAACACTCCCGGAGAGCGATGAAGTTGGGAAACAACAACTCTTTCAGTGCCGTTTATTATGAAAGTGCCGTTATCGGTCATCAGAGGCACTTCACCGAAGAAAACATCCTCTTCTTTGATTTCTCGGACCTCTTTTTCGCCATTTTCATTTATGTCGTAAACTGTCAAACTGAATTTGACTTTTAACGGAACGCTATAGGTCATGCCACGCTCTTTGCATTCCTTTTGATCGTGTTTATGCTTGAGACTAACTGGCTCACCGCAATTGTCACAAAGTTTCGGACGGACTTGATTCAAAGCTCCGCATTTGTCGCACAAAACCCTTGTTCCGCTGAAAGGATCAACCTTGATCTTTGCACCACAATTTTTGCAGTTATCTCGCAGATGTTCTAATCCTTCCAGTAGACCGCATTTACATTGCCAGTTCCCAATCTGATACTCAACAAAATCAAGAAGAGCTATTCCGCGAAAATCCGAGATTGGGAAAACCGATCTGAGAACTGCCTGAAGACCGATGTTTTGTCGCTCTTCAGGCAATAAGTCCATTTGCAAAAAGCGATTGTAGGAATTGCGCTGAACTTCAATAAGATTCGGTATCTGAACATTTGTCCTGATCCTGGAAAAATCAATTCTTTCTGGCGACTGGCTAATTCTGATGATTTGCTTGTTATCATCTTGAAGTGGATTCTTAATCATAAGACCTTCTCGTGTTTCCTGTTTTTTAGAAGTTTTATTTGCCTTTTTAGAAATTCTCACAGAAAGCTATTGCCGAATAGTCCCTAGAGAGCATCTTTCGTTCTCAGGAAAGCTGTTTTGATTAGAATTCATAAACTTCGCTAGAAGATACAAAACGGCATAGGTGATTTTGGTTACAGCACCACCTAGCCGCTTAAAAGTAGCAAATTCAACGAAGGTTCGACTGAATGTATGTGCCAAAAAGGACACTTAACTTCCGTTTTTAAATTTTCAGTGCAAGTTTCAACTTGCTATTACATTTTAGCAATCGGTTTACTTGATTTCAACCGTTGCGCCTACTTCTGCGAACTTAGCCTTTATGCTTTCAGCTTCTTCCTTAGAAACACCTTCTTTCAAAGGCTTCGGTGCACCGTCAACTAGGTCTTTCGCTTCTTTCAGACCTAATCCGGTTACCTCACGCACAACCTTGATAACCTTGATTTTATCGCTTCCGACGGCTTGTAAGATTACGTCAAACGAATCCTTCTCAGCCGCCGCTTCTTGTGCGCTATCACCACCCGCAGCTGCGCCTGGAGCTGCGGCAACCATAACAGGAGCCGCCACAGCGGCTGCCGAAACTCCGAATACTTCCTCTAACTCTTTGACTAATTCACTAGCCTCTAAAAGGCTCATGTTTTTAAGATACTCTATTACTTCTTCTTTCGTTACTGCCATATCAACTTTTCTCCTTTAGGGTTCTTCAACTTTTTTCTAAAGCCGTCAGAACCCATTGGGACTTTCTTTCCCATTAGTGCATCTCTAACAGGAAAGAAAAGTCTGAGCCGTAAAAGCGACCCCTGACCCATCGCTTCGCTCTTTTTTCCAGATGGTTACGGCTTTTATTGAAATTTTCAAAGAAAACTTTCAAATCTTTTGAAATCCTCAAAAATCTTCGATAGTCCGCAGAATCCTTAAGATTTCCGAAACCTTTAGACATCTACTACCGCTACTGCTCAGCTTTCTTATCGGCAATTTGTTTCATAACAACGACCAAGTTGCGTGGCACTGCTTGTATAACGCTAGCAAGACGTTGCGCTGGAGCATTCAGTAAGAACAGTATTTTAGAAATCAATTCTTCTTTCGACGGCAAGTTAGCAATCTGTTCAACTTGCTTGAAGTCAACTAATCTACCGTCAATAAAACCTGCCTTGAAAGCGAAAAAGTCAGAATTATTCTTGATAAATTTCGAGATCGTCTTTGAAAAAACAACCGGATCGCTCTCTGTAAATGCAACCGCCGTCATTCCCCTGAAGTGATCACTTATAGCTTCAAATGGGGTATTTTTGACGGCTAATCGTGCTAGAGTGTTCTTAACAACCTGATATTTCGCACCCACCTCACGTAGTTGATTACGAAGTTCTTGGTCTTTTGCAACGGTTACTCGATTAAAACTGAGAACCATTGCCGCATTAGACCTTTGAAACTGCTCCGTGAGGGCTTTCAAAATTTCTTGTTTCTGCTTTCTTGTCTTCATCTTCTCTCAACTCCTTACAAAAGATGTGTCTCATCAACTAAAACTCCAGGACTCATCGTAGCAGAAAGATTGACTTTCTTGATGTAGCGTCCCTTAGCCGTTGCTGGCCTTGCCTTTATGATTGCTTCGATAAGTGTTTTGGCATTTTCTTCTAGCTTATCAACATCAAAAGAAACCTTTCCTATAGGCGAATGTATTACACCTGTTTTATCAACTCTATATTCGATCTTACCTGCCTTGATTTCTTTAACGGCGGTTTTGACATCCATCGTAACGGTGCCGGTTTTTGGATTCGGCATCAAACCGCGCGGACCTAAAATTTTTCCGAGTTGACCGACTTTACCCATCATGTCGGGTGTCGCAATCAAGGAATCGAACTCAAGCCAACCACCTTTGATTTTTTCTATTATGTCCTCACTTCCAACAAAATCAGCACCAGCTTCTTCGGCTTCTCTTATTTTCTCACCTTGAGTGATTACGACTACAACCTTCTCTTTGCCACCAAGACCGTTTGGTAAGACTACGGTTCCGCGAACCATTTGATCAGCTTTGCGCGGATCGACGCCAAGCCACATCGTTAATTCAACTGTCTCATCAAACTTTGCAAAGGCCATTTCTTTGACCTTTTCTAAAGCCTCTTTGAGACTATATTTTTTCCCTTTCTCAATTTTCTCTAACGCTGCTCTATATTTCTTACCTCTTTTTGCCATCTTTCCTCCTAGGTAATAACGAATCTTACGAGAAGATTCTCCCTAAAAATTACTCGGATTTTTCAGGAATCTTCTAATCCTCTATAATCAATCCCATGTTCTTTGCAGTTCCCTCGATTGTCCGAATCGCCGCTTCTAAGTTTTTTGTATTTAGATCGGGCAATTTTTTCCGGGCAATTTCTTCTAGCTGAGCGCGGGTTATTTTCCCTACCTTTTCTCGATTAGGTTTGCCCGAACCTTTTTCTATGCCTGCGGCTTTTCGCAAAAGGTCGGCTGCTGGTGGTGTTTTCGTTTCAAAGGTAAAAGAACGATCAGAATAAACGGTGATGACCACGGGTATTTTCATGTCCGGATCTTCATTCTGAGTTTTTGCATTGAAAGCCTTACAAAATTCCATTATGTTAACGCCATGTTGTCCTAACGCTGGACCAATCGGCGGTGCAGGATTGGCTTTACCTGCGGGAATCTGCAATTTGATAGATGCGACTACTTTCTTTGCCATAACTAATCTTCTTCAGCAAATGTAATCTTTTCTACGTCCAAAAAACTAAGCTCTACGGGTGTTGAACGTCCGAAAATCGTAACGTTGACTTTCAAAGTCGTTTTTTCTTCATCCACCTTTTCAACCTTTCCGACAAAACTTGCAAAAGGACCTGACTTGATTCTAACAACTTCACCAACACTGTAAGAATACTTCGGCCTTGGTTTTTCACCTGCTGCTTCGATGTTGTGGATTATCTGATCAACTTCTTCTTGGGTTAGTGGAACGGGATTCTTCCCCCCCACAAAACCCGTAACTTTAGGAGTCGATCTTACAGCATGAAAAACATCATCAGGTATTTTTCCTTTTTCATCACATTCAATCTCAACTAGCACATAGCCAGGATAAAACATTCTCTCGGAAACATATTCTTTATTGCCACGAATTTCGATTACCTTTTCTCTTGGAATCAAAACATTCGTGACCTTGTCTTTCAATCCGAGATCGCGAATTCTGGCATTAAGGCTTTCCACAACTTTATTTTCATGTCCAGAGTATGTATGTATAAAAAACCATTGCCTCATCTTATTTCCTCAACTAAAAGGCGGCAATCAACCAGTTTATAGACCACGCTATCCAGTCCAAAACGTAAGTCCAAAGCCTATCAATCAAGAAGAGAAAAACTGCGAAGAATATGACGTTGATTATCACAATAATCGTTGTTCCCCTCACATCACTTGCAGAAGGAAACGAAACCTTTTGCATCTCTTCGCGTGTTTCTCTTACAAACTGGCTTATAGCGCTTTTTTTTTGTTTTATTGTCTCGACTACTTCAGCCACCCAACTTCTCCTTTTTGAATTGGCAGGGGCACCAGGATTCGAACCCGGACTTGAGGTTTTGGAGACCTCCGTGCTAGCCGTTGACACCATGCCCCTTTAGCGCCCCTGCTTTCAAAAAACTATTTCGTCTCTCTATGAATTTTATGCTGACGACAACGAGGGCAATACTTCCTGAATTCTAGTCTGCCCGAAGTTGTTTTTTTGTTTTTTGTCGTCACGTAATTTCTTTCTTTACAGTCAACACACTGCAAAACCACATTCTCTCTGGGCATAAACCAATTTTCCTTAATTACATTTCAATCCAAGATTTCGGTGACGGTTCCAGCACCGACAGTTTTACCACCTTCTCTTATCGCAAACCTCAATCCCTTCTCCATCGCTATCGGCGCTATCAACTCTACCTCTATCTGAACATTATCTCCCGGCATCACCATCTCTACTC